>Ga0207021_1011_pt1 | contig 59536 bp, 49 predicted proteins | sample Alteio_BWMinCont_49_FD_153496 | JGI IMG/M metagenome (GOLD analysis project Ga0207021, IMG submission 153496) | Enriched cells from forest soil in Barre Woods Harvard Forest LTER site, Petersham, Massachusetts, United States -... | ecosystem: Environmental > Terrestrial > Soil > Temperate forest >... | reverse complement strand
AGCCAAAAAGGATAAAGCAGGTCCTTCGACTGCGTCTGACGCTGATCGCGCCAGGCTTCGCTCAGGATGACATCGCTTTTATTTTTCGGGACCGGGCCGACTGAAAAAGATAGACCGTAAAGATGGCGATGAGCGGCTCGAGAGGATGGCGAAAGCGCGCCTGGACGGTGATGAAGTAGTAGGTGAGAGGCAAGAGGAGGAAGGCCCAGGCGAAGAGTCCGGCGGCCGGCACGCGATTCTTAAGTGACAAGGCGAGGCCGAGGCAGCCGGTGATACTCAGGAAACAATAGTTTAGCTCGCGGAAGTACTCGCCCCACGGAGAACCCTCGGCCGGGTGCGGTACGCTGACCCAGTAAAAGTAAAAGCGCTTGAGAGAGATGAACGCGTAGTGCTCGCGGTGCGTGGCGAGGTAGGCCTTCGCTTTTTCGCCCTGCTGCTTGACGTAGGCGATCTCGCCTAAGGATTTGTAGGCCGTGGTTTCGGGATCTCGCTCGACCAGAGGAAGGGTCGCGACGAAGGCGAATCCGTTTGATCCCGGCCCGCTGCCTGCGTACATCTCTGCTCCGAGGTTGGAGCGAATCGGGATGAAGGCGTGGAAGACGGTCCAGTTTCGCCAGATCCAGGGAAAGAGAAACGCGAAGAAAAGAAGGGCGGCCAGAGCGGCTCGGGCCAGGTACACGGATCTAGGAACCCACCTTAGCTCCGCTTCGCTCCGCGAAAGTGGGGCACCCGGTTTATTCGTGGAGTCGATGAGGATCCAGATGCCGCAAATGGGTAGAAAGAGGAGCAGCGTCGCATTCGAGAGGGAGATGAGGCCCCAGAGTGTGCCAAAGAGAAGCCAGGGGCGCGTGGTGGTCGGATTTTGTTCGGGTGCCGGTTCGCCGATGCCGCGCATGCGCAGTGCCAGCACGAGTGTCCATGCAAAGAGCATGGTGGTGAGAGACATCTCCCACACCCAGTGCACGGCGTACTGCATAGCGGCCGGATACAGCGCCCAGAGCCAGGCTGACCAGACGGCAACTTTGCGGTTATAACAACGCGCGGCGATTTCATAAACGGCGGGCGCGATGGCGGCGGAGAAGACGCTGTTGATGACCAGCAGGATCCATGCGGACAAGGCTGTATAGACGCCGAAGAGCTTGAAGACGGCGGCCATGAGCAGCGGATAGAGCGGCGGAAGCCAGGCGGTGGGTCCGGTGTGGCCGACGAAGGGGTCGGCGTAGCCGTAGCCGGTGGCGAGGGCGCGAGCAATGCGGCCCATCTCCCATCCGAACTGGAAGTGATCTTGAAAGGGCCGGATGCGGTAGGTGTGCGCGAGGGTGATGGTGAGGACGCGGAGAAGGAAGGCTGTCCAGAAGATGAGGCGGGGCGCACGGATGGGTTTCGAGATGGGTTTAGAGGCGGGCAAAGGTCAGTTTAGCTGAGGTGCTTTTCGTGACGTTGCGGATTGGAAGAGGTACACGGAGAAGATCACGATCAGCGGTTCGAGCGGATGGCGGAAGCGGGCCTCGACGGTGACGAAGTAATACGTAACTGGGAGAAGCACAAATGCCCAGGCGAACAAGCCTGAGGCGGGAATGCGGCGCTTGAGGGAGAGCGCGAGACCGAGGATGCCAGTGATCGAGGGAAGGCAGTAGTTCACCTGGCGCACGAAGTCGAGGAACCAGTGCTTGTCCGAAGGATGGGGGACGCTGGCCCAGAAGAAGTAGAAGCGCTTGAGCGAGAGGGCGGCGAAGTGTTCGGGATGCGCGCGTATCCAGGCTGTGGCTAGCTCGCCGCGCTGTTTGACGTAGGCGATCTCGCCGAGCTGGACATAAAGCCGATGCTGCGTGTCCTGCTCGGGCAGGCCGATGAGGACACCGTAGCGAAATCCGTAGGCCCCGGGGCCGTTTCCGGCATAGAGCTCCGCGCCGAGGTTCGAGCGCATGGGGATGAAGGAGTGGAAGGCTGTCCAGTTGCGCCAGACCCAGGGCGTGATGCAGGCGAGGAAGAGGAGGCCGGCGAGTGTGGCTCGCGCGAGGTACACGGATCTGGGAACCCACCTTAGCTCCGCTTCGCTCCGCGAAGATGGGGCATCTGGCCTGTTCGGCAAGCTAATGAGGATCCAGATGCCGCAGACGGGGAGAAAAAGGAGCAGCGTAGAGTTGGAGAGCGCGATGAGCGCCCACAGCAGCGCGAACAGCAGCCATTGGCTCGTGAATTGCCGGTTGGGCGTCGGCGCAGCTTCGCCGATAGCGCGCATGCGCAGGGCGAGCATAAGTACTGCGGCGAAGAGGAAGGTGGAGAGCGATGTCTCCCATACCCAGCGCGTGGCGTATTGCATGGCTGCGGGGTAGAGAGCCCAGATCCACGCGGACCAGAGGGCCAAGCGGCTGTTATAGCAGCGGGCGGCGATTTCGTAGATGCAGAGCGCGGTGGCGGCGGAGAAGATGCTGTTGAGTGTAAGGAGAATCCAGGCTGATTTGAGCGTGTAGATGCCGGCGAGCTTGAAGACGGTGGCGATGAGGAGCGGGTAGAGGGGCGGGACCCAAGCAGTGGGGCCGGTGTGTCCGCTGAAAGGGTCGGCATAACCGAAGCCGGTGACGAGGGCACGCGCGACGCGGGCCATTTCATAGCCGAAGGTGAAGTGGTCTTCAAATGGGCTGATGCGGTAGGTGTGCGCGATGGTGATGTAGAGGACACGGATGAGAAGACCGGTCCAGAAGATAACGGTTGGTGCGCGGAAGGCAGGCGGTCCTGAAGGACACGCGCCGAATGCGTTCATATCTCCACATCTTACGTTCCGGCGCGGAGATAGCGGATGGTTTCAGCAGCCGTAGTTGCGGGCCTCCTGGTTGTTTTCCCAGGGATAGGTCTGGAGCGGTGTGAAGGTGCGCTGGAAAAAGGCGTCGTCGACGATGTAGCACTCGCCGTCTTCTCCGCGAACGACCCAGTCGCCGCGCTTGACGTGGCGGAAGCCGAGGTCGGTGGTGATGGTTTGATCTTCATTGCACTGCGTGGCGTCGACGAGCAGTGGCCGGCATGTTCGAAATGTACCCATGAATCCTCCCCCGGTCGATTGAAACCGGCATCTACTATTCGAGCGCCGCAGGCATAAAGATGGAAGAAGCGGGTTGTAAGGGGTTTGTTAAGAATGCGGACAGGATCAGGCGAAGAGGAAACGAAACTGGGTCTAGAATTGAGGCATGCTGTCTCCTGTATTGCCGCCCTGCCATGCTGTTCCCGAGAGCCTGCAATGGGCGCACCCGGTAGTGCGGGAGTGGTTTGTGCGGCGCTTCCAGACTCCGACTGAGCCGCAAGAGCGGGGCTGGCCGCCCATTTTGGCGGGCAAGCCGACTCTGATCTCCGCGCCGACCGGTTCGGGTAAGACGCTGGCGGCATTTCTGATTGCGATCGACGGGCTGCTGCGCAAAGCAATTGACGGCCGGCTGGATGGAGCGACGGAGGTGGTGTATATCTCGCCGCTGAAGGCGCTGTCGAACGACGTGCAGAAGAATCTGGAGACGCCGCTGCGCGAGATTCAGCAGCTTGCGCTGGAGCGGGGATATCTGTGCCCGGCGATAAGGACGGCGGTTCGTACCGGCGATACGTTGCCTGCGGAGCGGCGAGCGATGCTGAAGCAGCCGCCACATATTTTGGTGACGACTCCCGAGTCGCTTTACATCCTGCTGACGTCGGAGAAGAGCAGGCAGAATCTGCGGTGGGTGCGCACGGTAATCGTGGATGAGATCCACGCGGTGGCCGATGACAAGCGCGGGTCGCATCTGGCGCTGACTCTAGAAAGATTAGACGCGCTGGTGCGCGGTGAGAATCCGCTGAGTGCGGCGGATTTTGTGAGTGGGCATGATGCGCCACAGCGCATCGGGTTGTCGGCGACGCAGAACCCCATTGAATTAGTTGCGGAGTTTCTGGCGGGTGAGCGCGCTCCGGAGGTCGAGATTGTGCAGGCGGGCCAGCGGCGTCCGATGGATTTGCGGGTTGAGGTTCCGTCGGATGAACTGGGCGCAGTGGCTACGCAATCGATCTGGGAGAGTGTCCACACTCGGCTGGCAGAGCTTGCAAATGAGCATCGTTCCACGCTCGTATTTGTAAACACACGAAAGATGGTGGAGCGGGTGGCGTTTGCGCTCGCTGAGCGGCTGGGGGAGGAGAACGTCGCGGCGCACCACGGTAGCCTGTCGCGCAAGCTGCGCCAAGAGGCGGAGCGCAGGCTGAAGGCGGGCGAGATTCGCATCCTGGTAGCGACGGCTTCGCTGGAACTGGGCATCGACATCGGAACGGTGGACCTAGTGTGCCAGATCAATACTCCGCGAGCCATTGCTACGGCCATGCAGCGTGTAGGACGAGCAGGTCACTGGCGTGGGGCAATTCCCAAGGGGCGATTTTTTGCGACGACGCGCGATGACCTGATGGAGCAGGCGGCGCTGGTCCGCGCGATGGGCAGTGGAGTGCTTGACCGGCTGGAGATTCCCACGAAGCCCGCAGACGTGCTGATGCAGCAGATTGTCGCGGCGTGTGCGGCTGAACCGTGGGAGGAGCGGCAGCTGTTTGAGGTTTTCCGGCGCGCGCAACCCTATCGTGACCTGAGCTGGGAGGAGTATGAGGAGGCGCTGTGCCTGCTGACGGAGGGGATCGAATCCAGCAGGGGACGGTACGGGGCGTATCTGCTGCGCGACCGGGTGCATGGGCGCATCCAGGCGAGGCGCGGGGCGCGACTGGTCGCGGTAACGAACGGGGGAACGATTCCGGATACACCTCTGTTTCAGGTGATCATGCAGCCGGAGGGGGTTCAGATTGCGACGCTCGACGAGGATTTTGCCGTGGAGTCGATGGCCGGCGACATCATTCTGCTGGGCAATACAAGCTGGCGCATTCAACGGGTCGAGTCCAACAGCGGACGAGTGCTCGTCGAAGATGCGCACGGGCAGCCGCCTTCGGTGCCGTTCTGGACGGGCGAGGCTCCGCAACGAACGATGGAGCTGTCGGAATTCGTCTCGGAGTTGCGTGAGGAGATTGACAGGCGCACGAAGGATGTCTTGCCGGGATATATCAGCCAGACAGATTCTGCGGTTGCGGAGACAGTGGCCTGGTTGAAAGAGGCGTGCGCAGTCGACGATTGCGCCGCTGAGCAGATGATTGGGTACGTCGCAGCCGGGCGGGCCGTGCTGGGCACGGTTCCATCTGTAACTACGATTGTTGCAGAAAGGTTTTTCGACGAGGGTGGAGGCATGCAGTTGGTTCTGCATGCGCCATTTGGCGGGCGGATCAACAAGGCCTGGGGCCTGGCGCTGCGCAAGCGCTTCTGCCGGGGGTTCAATTTTGAATTGCAGGCCGCAGCTACAGACAACGGGCTGAATATCTCGCTGGCCGAGCAGCACAGCTTTCCACTGAGCGATGTCTTTCAGTTTCTTACAACGTACACAGTAACAGAGCTGCTGGAACAGGCTTCGTTGGCCTCGCCGATCTTCAAAGCGCGGTGGCGCTGGGATGCCAGTCGTAGTTTGCAACTGTTACGGTTTCAAAAAGGCAAGAAGGTAGCTCCGCAGATCCAAAGGATGCGTTCGGACGATGTGCTGGCCAGCGTTTTTCCGCAGGTGGCCGCGTGCCAGGAGAACATTGAGGGCGATATTCAGATCCCAGACCACCTCCTGGTGCGCGAAGTGATGCGAGATGTGCTCGGCGAGGCGATGGATCTCGAGGGATTGAAGGCGGTTCTCGAAGGGATGCACGACGGACGCATCCGCTGCTTGGCTGTAGATACGACCACGCCGTCGGTTTTTTCACACGAACTGCTGAATGCGAATCCTTATGCTTATCTTGACGATGCGCCGCTGGAGGAGCGGCGCGCGCGCGCCGTGGCCATGCGCGGCCAGCTTCCGGACAAGGAGCTGGGCGAGGCGGGACGACTTTCTCCCGATTCGATTGCCGAGGTTCGGGAGCAGGTGTGGCCGGATTTGCGCGACGAGCACGAGTTTCACGACCTGCTGTGGTCACTGGTGGTTGTTCCAGCGGAGATTACGGCAGACACGCGCACGGCACAGTGGGGAGAGTGGTACGCGAGGCTGGAACGGCAGGGCCGAGTGACGCTTGCTTTGGTGGGTAATCGGAATTATTTCGTCGCGGTAGAACGTGTAGAGGACTTGCGCCTGCTGTGGCCGGAGGTGGGCTTTGCTCACGGGGTCCCGGCCATTACTGCTGCTCATGCAAACGCCGAGGATGTTCTACGCAAAGCCGTTCAGGGTTGGATGGCGGTGCTGGGTCCGGTGACTTCGCGCTCTCTCGGCGAGCGCTTGGGTGTTGCGGCCGACGAGATATGGAAACAGGTGCTGCGGCTCGAAATGTCGGGGACCATTCTGCGGGGTTGCTTCGAGACTTCGCCAACGGCGGGTACGATTCCGGATGAAGATGTCGAATGGTGCGAGCGGCGTTTGCTGCAGCGCATCCACAAACGTACGCTCCACTCCTTGAGGAAGCAGGTTGCGTCGGTGACGCCGGCGGACTACATGCGGTTTCTGCTCGATTGGCAACATCTGGGCGCTCAGAGACAGCTCACGGGTGAGCGGGGATTGCTCGAAGCGATTCGCGGACTGGAGGGCTTTGAGGCTCCTGCGATCGAGTGGGAGCGGTCTATTTTTCCGCAAAGAGTCGCGAACTACGATCCGCGCTGGCTCGATACACTCACCCTGACGGGAGTGGTCGGCTGGGGGCGCATTTCGCCGCATCCTGCATTTGCTTCGATTGAAAGCGGCGGACCGAAGCGGATTATCCCCACGGGCATGGCTCCTATTACGTTTTTCCTGCGGGAAGAGGCGTTGTGGATGGATTTGTGCCTGTCGCAGCGGCAAATTCCGGAGGCCAATCTTACAGGCTCGCTGAGCGAGCTTGCCAACAAGCTGCGGTCATACCTGGGAGAGCGTGGCGCGATGTTTCCCGGCGACATTGCTCGCGTGCTGGGCGCACCGGTGGAGGATGTCAGCCATGCGCTTTGGGAACTGGTTGCCGCGGGCCTGGTGACGGCGGATGGATTCGACAGCCTGCGCATGCTGGTCGATCCACGCAGGAAGCAGATGTTCGCCAGCCCGGCTCGGGTGAAGCCGGTGGCGCATACCCGTAACGCGGCAGGACGCTGGAGCATGTTGTGTGTGGCTAATCCTGTGCAAGAGACGGCGGGCGAGGCCGCTGTGCGTCGTGAGGCGCAGGTGGAGTCGGCCTCTATGGTCTTGTTGCGGCGCTATGGCGTTGTCTTTCGCGACCTGATGGAGCGCGAGACGGCGCTGTCCCGGTGGCGAGACCTGCTCTGGATGTACCGGCGGCTGGAAGCGCGCGGCGTGGTGCGCGGCGGGCGGTTTGTGTCGGGATTTGGCGGCGAGCAGTTTGCGTTGCCGGAAGCGCTGGAGTCGCTGCGTGAATTGCGTTTGAAGGGAGCAGGCCAGCGAGCGCCGATCACGTTTGCTGCCGCCGATCCGATGAACCTTGTTGCCGTGGTGATTCCGGGTGAGCGCGTTGCGTGTGTTCCGGGCAAAACGGTGACGTACCCGCTGACCGCTGGGCCGGAGATTTCTTCCGTACCCGAAGAAACTTCGATTGCAAGTGGACTGTTTGCTTTGCCGCCGACGATTGAAGGTAGCGCGCTTGCCTGAAAACGCTCAACCGCTGGTGGAAGGTGAGGACTATTACATGGATGGTCCTTACCTGGTTTTTACCGAGGCGTACCACCGGATGCGAGGATATTGCTGCGGGTCGGGTTGCAGGCATTGTCCGTGGCGCGAGATTGAGGATGCGAGTAAGTCCACGTCCGAAAATCCGGACTCTTCGGCTCCGCTCAAGGCAGGCTGAGGGGCACCCGGGTATTAGTTATTTTGACCTCTGGATGATCTTCAACCGACGCTTTTGAGTCGTAGCAATACATCGACAAGTTTGTCGATCTCTTTGTGTGTGTTGTAGAGGGCGAGCGAGGGGCGTACGGCCGTTTCGAGGCCATAGCGGCAGAGCGAAGGTTGGGCGCAGTGGTGGCCGGTACGGACGGCGATGCCTTCCTGATTGAGCGCCGCGCCCACGTCTTCGTTGCGATAGCCTTCGAGCACGAAAGACATGACACTGGCTTTTTCGCGCGCGGTACCGATCAGATGCAGACCGGGCACGCGGCGCAAGGACTCCATTCCGTACTTGAGAAGTTCGTGCTCGTAGTGCGCGATGTTGTGCATCCCAAGGCGCTCAAGGTAATCGATGGCCGCGCCCAGTCCGACGGCGTCGGCGATGTTTCCGGTGCCGGCTTCGAAACGTCCCGGCGGTGGCTGATAGGTGGTCTTCTCGAAAGTGACGTCGACGATCATGTTGCCGCCACCCTGCCACGGCGGCATTTCAGCGAGTGCGTCGGGCTTGCCGTAGAGAACACCGATGCCGGTGGGCGCGAACATCTTATGGCCGGAGAAGACATAGAAGTCGCAGTCGAGCGCCTGCACATCGACGGGCATGTGCGAGATGGCCTGCGCGCCGTCGATGAGCACACGCGCTCCGTAACGGTGACCAATCTGCACGATTTCGCGTGCGGGAGTTACGGTTCCGAGTGCGTTTGAAACCCCCGCCACGGAAACGATGCGCGTGCGGGGGCTGAGGAGCTTTTCATATTCTTCGAGCAGAATCTGGCCGTCGTCGTCGATGGGGATGACGCGCAGGCGCGCGCCCTTTTCAGAGCAGAGCATCTGCCAGGGAACGATGTTGGCGTGGTGCTCCAGATGGCTGATGACGATTTCGTCGTCTTTACCGATGTGGCGGCGGCCCCAGCTTTGCGCGACGAGATTGATGGCTTCGGTAGCGCCGCGAACGAAGACGATTTCCTTGCTTGATGAGGCGTTGACGAAGCGACGGACTTTGTCGCGTGCCCCTTCGTAGGCGTCGGTGGCGCGAGCGGCGAGTTCGTGGGCGGCACGATGAATGTTCGAGTTTTCGTGCTCGTAGAAATACGAGATGCGGTCGATGACGCTCTGCGGCTTCTGCGTTGTAGCGGCGTTGTCCAGCCAGATGAGCGGGCGTCCATTGACGCGCTCGCGCAGAATGGGGAAGTCGCGGCGGATGGTGTGGACGTCGAAGAATCCGGCGCTGAGGTTGAGGTCGGGCAGGGAACCGGGTGCCTGAACTGTGGCCGGAGCAGAGGCAACGGGAGATGGATTGGCCGCTGGGAGGGGTGCGGCCTGGAAAACAGGAAGGAAGTAGAAGCCGGAGCCGGAATTGAAGGCCGATCGCACATCGGATTCTGTGGGCAGCGCGTGTCCGAATCCGAAGGACGGGATTTGCTCGAAGCCGAACGATGGAGATTGCGGGGCCGAGACGGGTATTGCCGCGTGCGCCGGCGACGGAATCTGCGCGGAGGCGAAGGACGGCAGCTGCGGCGAGGTGTAAGCCGCGCTCGGCATTTCGGCGAAGGGTACGCTGCGAGACAGCTCCAATCCAGTGGTTGAGGGGATCTGCGTCGTTGGTGCTGATGCGATAGGTGCGGGCGCGGAGGCGAGAACAGGAGCTGAGGCTGCGGGCGCGAAAGAGACCGAGGACAAGGGGGCAGGCACGGCGGACAAAGTCGCGTCGGGCGGCGTTCCCGGTATGGCCTTGAAGAACTCGTTGGCGAGGCGCGCGATTTCGGCGGCGGGGATGATGGACTCGCCGGTGCTCAACTCCTCTAAACCAGGAGCCTGCGCTGTGGCTATCGCCGCGTCGATCTTATCGAGATCACTTGTACTCATGGTAGTGGCCTACCTCGACGTTCTCGAGGACTCCGAGCGCATCTTCGGTGAGGATGGCGGCCGAGCAGTAGAGCGAGATGAGGTACGAAGCGATGGAGTTGCGGTTGATGCCCATGTAGCGCACGGACAGGCCGGGGGTCTGTTCGCCGGGCAGTCCGGGCTGGAAGAGTCCGACGACGCCCTGCTTCTTTTCGCCGACGCGGAGCAGCAGGATGCTGGTCTTGTGCGATTCGCCGTCAACGGCGAGCTTATCGGTTGGGATGAGAGGCACACCACGCCAGGTAAGGAACGGCGAGCCGAAGATCGTTGCGGTCGGCGGAGGCACGCCGCGGCGGGTACATTCGCGGCCAAAGGCGGCGATGGCGCGCGGGTGAGCGAGGAAGAAGGCGGGCTCCTTCCAGACGCGGGCGAGCAACTCGTCGAGGTCGTCGGGGGTAGGCGCGCCTTTGCGGGTCTTGAGGCGCATGGCGGCAGCAGCGTTGGTCAGCAGGCCATAGTCGGGGTTGTTGATGAGCTCGCTCTCCTGGCGCTCCTTCACGCCTTCGATGGTGAGGCGTAGCTGCTCGCGGATCTGATCGTGCGGGTGGCTGTAGAGGTCGGAGATGCGGGTGTGCACGTCAACGATGGTGGAGATGACGCTGAGGGTATGCTCGCGCGGCGTCTCCTCGTAATCGACGAAGGTCTTGGGCAGATCGCGCTCGTCTTTTGCGCCGCAGACGACCTCGACGGTGGAATCGCTCTTGACGCGGTTGACGCGATAGGTGCCGGACTCAACCGGGGTCCAGGGGAGCAGGTTCACAAGCCAGCGCGGCGTGATGGAGCCAAGTTGCGGCGGCGTTTTAGTGGTGTTAGCTAGCTGGCGCGCCGCGGCATCGCCGAGAGTGTGACGAACTTCGGTGGTCTTGGTGGACACGAGATTGCTCCTTCAGCTGTGAGGCAAACAAGTAAGTATATGAAGCTCGGGCCAAGGCTGCAAGGCGCGGCAGGTCGAGGGGTGTCCGGAGCTACTCACTCGCTTTGGCCGCTAAGGTTGCAACCACTGCGATGTTCTGGAGCAAATCCTTGGGTATGTTGTGTCGCTCCTGTAGGTATTCCGAGCTGTTGTAGGAGATCCAGACTTTTCCCTGGCTATCTTCCGCGACCAGGATCTTGAGCGGTAGATCGATAGCAATGCTGGGAGCGGCCAGCATCAGTGGAGTGCCGGCTTTTGGACTCCCGAAGATCAGCAGCTTAGTGGGAGGCATCGTCATTCCCGCCTTTTCTGCTTCTCCGCTATGGTCGACAAACGCGAACAGCGTGACTCCCTTTGCTTGCAAAATGCCCTTGAGCTTCTCCACCGTCTGGTCAACCGAGTGATGGCTGGTTATCGCGGCTATTCCGTTACTGAGTGCCATAGATTTCTCCTTACGGGCGTAAAGCTTTTGCAGAAGAAGGTGCGGCTCTGTTTTCAGAATCCAAGGTTGCTTAATCCCGGAACGTCGTCCGGGCGGCGTCCGAGCGGCCAATGATATTTACGGTCCGAGTCCTTTATCGGAAGGTCGTTGATACATGCATACCTTAGTCGCATGAGCCCGTCTTCATTGAATTCCCAGTTTTCGTTTCCATACGACCGATACCAATTGCCCGAGTCGTCATGAGACTCATATGCGAAGCGCACGGCAATGCGATTTCCGTCGAAGGCCCAAAGCTCCTTCATTAAGCGATAGTCGAGCTCCTTTGCCCACTTGCGCGCAAGGAAAGCGATGATTTCCTGCCTTCCATTCACGAATTCGGCGCGGTTTCGCCAGCGGGAATCGAGCGCATACGCAAGAGCCACTTTTTCAGGATCGCGGGAATTCCAGCCATCTTCCGCCAGGCGTACTTTCTGAATCGCGGTTTCGCGGGTGAAGGGAGGGAGGGGCGGGCGTATTGTCATGCTTTCTCCTTTTCGATCGATAGCAGACGTGCATTTCCCAGGGATCGGTGCTCGGCTACCGAACCACCTACAAAGATAGGCGCTCCCCCGGCTCTCTGACACCTCAGGATCTACAGAATTCACACTGGATTTTTCTGCAGGTCAGGTCCTAGCGTTCCTCGATGATGGCCAGGTCCCAGGGGCCGATAGTGAGTTGGTCGGACGAGGCCACGGTCTTACCAGTGAGCAAATCGGCACCGGCGCGGTGCGAGTACGGAAACGTCTGCGGATTGCCGGAATAGTTCAGGTAATAGTGGATATTCTTTCCGGAGGCGCTCACGCCATCCTTCTCGCGGACGGTTGCGGGCAGTTGCTGGGCTGGCCCGGTGAGGCCGGCCTGGTGGAGCACGTCGAGGACCACGGCCTTCTGCAGAGTGTCTGAGAGGAATGTGCCCTCATAGGTCAGCGTGCCCGAGCCGTATTGGTTCCGGGTGATGGCGGGCCAGCGGCCGAAGAAGGGGTGGTCGTAGGTGGCGAGGGTCTGCGCGTGGTCGGGCATGAGGAACTCGGCCCAGTAGATGACCTTGTTCTCGTCTCCGACCTTGTAGGGGTCGCCCTTGAGAGCCAGCGGCTTTTCGAGGTTGGAGAATTCCTGATAGCTGAAGCCTGCGGCTTCGCGCAGCGGTCCGGGGGCGCGCACCCAGCGCACGGCGTTGTTTTCGTTGGTGAATCCGCTCTTGAAGGTCATCAGGACGTGGCCGCCCTGCTTGACGTAGTCGGAGATTCTCTCGAGCAGCGCGTCGTCGGCGACATAGAGCGCGGGGACGATGAGGACTTTGTAACGGGAAAAGTTGGGGTCCTCGGGAAAAACGAAGTCGACGCCGACGTTAGCGTTGTAGAGCGCGTGGTGGAACTGGCGAACCAGGCCGACGTAGTCTGCCGTGGTCGTGTCGGCGTGCCATGCCACAGACGGTTGATGTCCGAAGGGCATGGCGTTCAGGCCGTTCCACGAGTCAATGCTGTAGAGGATCGCCACCTGGTTGGTGATCTTCATGTTCACAAGCTGCGGGCCGATCTTCGCGAGCTCGTGGGCCGTGCGCGAGACTTCGGCGTAGGCGCGGTTGGGCTCGAGGTCGTGGCCGAGCACGCCCTTCCAGTAGACTTCCTGGCCGGATGGGATGGAGGACCAGTGCCAGTATTCGACCATATTGGCGCCGCTCGAAACATGCGTGTAGACGTCGAGGCGGATCTGGCCGTCGTAGGGCGGATACTGAAAGCCGGAGTCCCAGCCGATGGTTTGGGCGTTGGTTTCGGTCACGAGGTAGTTCTGGTGCCGCAGCGAACGGATGTAATCGCCGACGAGCGCCTGCGCCGCTCCGTCCATGTGGTCCTGCGTGCCGTGATACGGGTTGGCGCCGGAAACGTCGAGGTATTTCGCGATCTCGAATTCGTTGACGTCGGTGTGCATGGCTCCAGCGAAGTCCTGCATCACGAACTGGTCGGGGCGGCGGTATTCGCGGACTAGCGCAGTCTGCCATGCAAGGAAATCGGTGACGCGCATCTGCTGCCACCGCGACCACTCGAGCTTGTATCCGGTGCTGATGGTGCTGTCGCGGGTGGGCATGTTCTCCCAGCCATTCACGTCCTGCCCCCAGTAGTTGAGTCCCCAGGCCTTGTTGAGAGCGTCGGTGGTGCCGAACTTTTTCTTGAGGTGATTGACGAAGCCGACGAAGACGTCGTTGTTGGAGGCGTCGTAGGAGTGCGTCTCGTTGTCGATCTGCCAGCCGATGACGGTGGGATTGTTGCGGTAGTGCTCGACCATGTTGCGGATGAGCCGCTGCGCATAGTAGCGATAGACGGGGCTATCGATGTCCATGTTCTGGCGCATGCCGTAGAAGGTCTCCGCGCCCCCCAAGGGCCGGGCAAGAACTTCGGGATGCTCATGGTAGAGCCACGTGGGGATGGAATATGTCGGCGTACCCATGATGACCTTAATTCCGGCCTTACCCATGGCGTCGACGACCCGATCCATCCATGCGTACTCGAAGTGGCCGTCTTCGGGCTCGCAGAGACTCCATGTGGATTCGCCCATGCGCACGACAGTAAGGCCGGCCTGCTGCATGAGGGTGACGTCTTTGTCGAGGCGCTCGTAGGGGTTGTATTCGTTGTAGTAGGCGGCTCCATAAAGGATGGTGGAGAATTGCGGTTCTTGCGTTGCCGGTGGTGCCGCGGTTTGCGCCAAGGCAGCAAGTGGAAGGCTAAAGGCAATGCACGTCGCGCAGAGCTTCGAGAAGAAAGACTTCACCGTGGGATCCTCGTGGTTTCTCCTGCAAGAAAGGCACGACCATTTTGCAGGAGAGCTGGGGGCGCTGTCATTCTGCGCAGCGACGATCAAAAGTTGTCGAGGCCTGAAGCCGACAGGCCTGCGAGGGCGAGACTGACGATCAGCACGATGGCGGAGTAACGAAACCACCGGAGAGTGATCGCGTATTCGGCCTCATCGTCATCTTTAACCTGGAGCGATCTCCATAGGGTGACGAATTGCAGGAGAATCGACAGAGCCATGAGGATAGAGGCGATGGCCGAAGAGACGGTCCACTTGCCGGGCAGTTCGAAGTCAAAATAGCGGAAGAAAAGAAGAGAGAAGCCGAGCAGGACGGTAATGGCGGTGATAATGCCCGGGCGGTATCCGGCGGGCAGGGGAACGCGCGGTCGCTGCGAGTGCGGGCTCTCGGTCGGGGCGTCCTGGGCCATAGGGCTTCTCCTGACTGAAAACCAAGACTAGCATTGCCAGGCTGCGGATGAGCAATCGTCTGGGTTTAGATTGGTGGCGGGGATGGATGTCATCGGGGCCGCCCACGAAGGAGCGAAATGAAGAGTACCACTACAGCTAATGTTCTGTTGCTGCTGATTGCGATCGCGCTGCTAGCGATCGCCGTCGAACCTTTTGTCACGCCGCAGCCCGCGCAGGCGCAAGTTATGGCGGATTATCCGCTGTATTTTGAGCCGGGCCTATTTATGCTGCGCGCACCGGACGGCACCAGCCAGATCTACGGGAAGGTGGCGGTGGACCTGCGGACAGGGAAGATCTTCGGCTTTCCGACTTACGGGCAGCAGCCCTATCCGGTGGATGTGGCAAGCACCAAGCCGCCGACCTCGCGCCCGATCGTGCTGGGCAGATTTGCGCTCGAAGATATGGACAAGTAACGGCTCAACTGACTGGCGTTAGGCCGAGCGCCTTGAGGTAGCCCGCGTTTTGCGTGCAGTGCTCGAACTCGATATTTTGGAGCAGGTCGGCGAAGGCGGCGCGGATGTGGTCCATGGGAGGACGGCGGGCTATTTGCCTTTCCGCCTCTCCCGTTCCGCCGCGGGTCTTGGCGAAGGCCACGATCTCGTCCCAGTACTGAGGGCGATTGAAAGAAACCGGAGCTGAAGATTTTTCCATCTTTTTGTAGGGCCAGAAGGCCCAGCCAATCTGGTTTTTGTCGAGCAACTGCCTGAATTGGCTGACCCATGCGTCGGTGTTTTCACCGGATTCTCCCAGCCACAGGGGCACGTGATAGCGGTCCCGGAAGTCGAGATAGGCCTGGATAGCGGGCTGCTCGGCGACATCCAGTATTTGTGGAAGGTGTACATGACGTTGGAGTCAAAGGGCGGCCCGAAGACGCTGAAGTTGGTGTCCCACTGGGCTCCGCCGAGGATGACGACGTGGTGGGTATCGACCTCACGGATACCGGCGACCATGCGGCGGTAGAGAGGTTCAAGGCGCGCGTTATAGATCTGAAGCTGAGGGAAGGGGGGGATGGGTTCGTTGAGCAGGTCGTAGCCCAAAACGGTTTTCGAATCGCGGTAGTGCGCGGCAATGCGCTTCCAGATATCGACGGTCTGCTGCTGGCACTCGGGGCTTTCGAAGAGCCAGGGATATCCCCAGCTGTTGTCGATGTTTGTGCCGGTCTGACCGCACGGGGCGGCGTGTATGTCGATCACGATATAGAGGCCGGCCTCCTGCGCCCATCCGATGACGCGGTCGAGGAGAGTGAAGCCCTCTTCGTTGCCGGGAGTAAAGAAGCGGTAGTCGATGGGGATGCGGATGGAGTTGTATCCGGTGTGTTGAAGGAACTGAATATCGGCGCGGGTGACGTAGCGGTCGCGGTAGTCATGCCAGAACCGTGTCGCGGCGATTGGGCCTAACAGCTCATTGAGAAGGGCTTCAATCTCGCGCGGCGACTGCGGGTCCTGCTCCAAACGGAACATGTAGCCTTCGGGGACCATCCAGTTACCGAGGCTGGCGCCACGCAGGTTCAGCGTATGGCCCTGGCCATCGACGAGCTGCGAGCCATTGGTGTGCACGTATCCACGGTTTGGGTCTGCAGCATGGGCTGAGATGGCAAGAGTCAGGGCGGCGATCAGCAGGAACGGGTGGAATCGGCGGGAAGCTGTCTGCTTTTTGGGGGTCACTGTTGTACCTCGAAGGTACTTTATACGACGGACGAAGCCGGAACTAAGATCGCATTTGGGGATCGCACGATGGAAGCGCTCGCGGCGGCGGTGCTCGTTCTACATCTGGCCTGGATTCTCTGGGCGATTGCGGGAGCGCTGTGGACGCGCGGACGTCCCTGGTGGACAGCGTTCCATGTGGCTTCGCTGACCTGGGGAATCATCGTCGAGATCGGTCCCTGGCCGTGTCCGCTGACGCTGGCCGAGCAGTGGCTGGAGGCCAGAGCCGGCATGCATACCCCAACACAGACATGGACGGGTGGGTTTCTGGTGCATTACCTGGAGGCGACGATTTATCCGGATCTTTCGGTGTGGGTCGTCACTGGTTTTGGAGTGGCGATGTGCGTTTTCAACCTGGGGATTTATGCGCGGCGCTTCTGGAGGGCGTGGCATCACAGCTCCCTGTAGCGCGCGTCGGGAGAAAATCCGCGAAGGGAGAGCTCAGGCGCTAGTGTCGAGCCGAAAGGGCTTGTTGTATGGCTCAACGGGATAGCCCTTTGCCTTCCAGGCCGCCAGCCCGCCTTTGAGAAACTTGACCCGAAAAAACTTCAAGGCGAGGGCTCGATGCAAGACGGTCCGGCTTGACTCATCCCCGGGACAGGTACAGTAGACAACTGCATCCTGCTCTCTCGGGATCAGCGACGGATCCTCTATTATTTCTTTTGGCGCCACCCGCTTTGCCCCAGGAATAATCTCAGAGTCGGTCAGCACGTCGAGCGGCAGGCGAACGTCATAGAGAAGCACATCGTGATGTGAAGCCAGCAGCTCATGAAGAGCTTCTGGCGTGATGCTGTGCTGTTCCAGTTCACGCCGGTCTCTTATGCTCTTGATCCAGAAACCGATCAACAGCAGAGCAGCGATCGTAGCGGCAAGAATTCCAGCCATCTCCATTTCTCCTCAACAGATCTCAAATTACAGGATTCGCCCACGACCGGACGGGATTCATGCGGTGAGTAAGAAACCGGAATGAAGGCCTGCCCTAACGCCCGGGGGCAGCGGGGCTGCCTGTGGCGGGCGCCGGCGAATTGGGCGATGTTGGGGTCGAGGGCGGAGTAGTCGCTTGCGCAGGTTCGCGGATGAGTACGGCGGTGCGGGGGAAGCTGAAGCTGCCTCCGGCGTCGTCGATCACGTTGATCTGGCAGGTGTAGAGGCCGGGCTTAAGGCCGGTGAGGGGTACGTCGAACTGGAAGGCGACGGCGTCGCGCGCGGGAATATTGAGTGTGTTGGCCTCGACGAGCGGCGTTTCGAAGGCCTTGGTGCTTCCGCTCAGGAATTCTATGCTGGTGAGGACGCGAACGGGCGCGTTGGGACCTTTGGCGGCCGGCTTCGGGTCGTGACCCGAGCTGGGGGCAGCATCGGCGGCGGGCGCGGTCGCGTGCGAGGGGGCGTAGACCTCGTAGAGGAAGTAGAGGTGCTGGTCTTGGCGGAAGACGTGGGGCAGGTTGGGCACAAGCTGCTCACCATCGTGCACGAGCGGGCTGTCGGCATGCTTCGCCGCCGGAATGCGCTGGCTGGCGAGCACCACAGAGCTCATCTTGAGCGGAATCTTGCGCTGGTCGGGGACGTTAATGTCGGTTTCGAAGGAACCCATGCGACCGGTGAGGTTTTCGCGCACGACAAATTTGAGATGGAACTTGCCGATGGGGAGGGCGAATCCGGTGGAGTACTGCACGTTCTTCTGGCGGACCTGCTGGGCCTGATCGATGGAGAGCTTCACGGTCTCTCGGGCCTGGCCGATGACGTGGCCGGCGGGGTCTTTCACTTCACCGATGATGTCGAGCGTGGCCTTGTCCTTGTCACCGCCTTTGACGAAGGGGATTTGCGAGCCGGGCACGACGATCGAGACGGGCACGTAGTAGTGCGTATCGTCGGTGCGGAAGTAGAGCGTTTCCATGTACACGGCCACGTCAGTTGCGGGAAGATCGCTGGCGAGCTGATCCTCGAGCTGACGCTCGCGATCTTCGCGGGTGGAGTGCTGGTAGTCGGCGGGCGCATAGTAGCCGGGACGGTATTCCAGCTTGACGTCGGCACGGTTGATCTTGACGGTCAGCCTGCGGTAGCGGCCGTCTCTTCTCGTATCGGTGGAGCGGAAGCCGAGGACGTAGTAGGCCGAGGTATCGCGCTGGATACGTTCGAAGGCTGGGGAAAAATCATTGCTGTCGAAGAAGGCTTTGCCGCCGGTGTCGGACGAGAGCGTAGCCATGACTTCCTGGGTGTTGAAGTTGGAATCGAGATTGTTCTGGAGGGCTGCGCCGTTGTAGGCTCCGGTGCCGCGCAGGCTGCCGGTCGTGGCGTCACCGAGCGGGGAGATGGCCTGGAGGCCGCGCGTGTCCACACTGTAGATCGACAGGTTGGCGCGCACCGCGGCGTTGATGGCGGAGCGCAGGGAGGCCTGGTTTTCAATGCCGTCACGCTGGATTCCGCCGGAGAAGTACAGCATGGATTTTTTCTCGGTGATGTAGGCGAGCGATTTGGAGACGGACGCGATGGCGAAGAGTTCGCGGTCGGTGTTGAGGTCGTTGTACTCCTGCTCGTCGGCAGTGAAGGATGTCGTGTCTTCGACCTGATTGGTGGTGCTCGTGGCTCCGGCCTGAAAGCCGGAACTCTGATCACCGGAGTAGGAATTGACGGCGTTAAGCAGGAGCTGCTGGTTCTGGGTGAAATCCTGATCTAGGGAGAGTGAGGTATCCAGCGAGACGACGGCGACGATGTCGGCGGGCTGCATCTGGTGATTGATGTAGTTGCGGGCCGCGTCCTGCGAGCGCTCGATGTCCTCGGGCTGCATGGAAGTGAGATCGAAGAACAGTACGATGAGGCGGTGGTTGCGCAGTTCCTCGGGCTTGGCGAGTCCATTTTTGGCATTGAAGATGCTTGTGCCAGCCTGTCCATTGATGGTGGCTTCGTTCAGGGGCGCGACCTGGTCCACGCTCTCAAAGTCGAAGCTCGAGATCTGCTGCTGCTTGCCGTTTTCGAGGATGGTGAAGTCTTTAGCTGTGAGGCCGCGAACGACTGCTCCGGTCTTCTTGTCGCGCACGACGACGTTGGTGAGCACGATGTCGCTGTTGACCTTCAGCGAAAAGGAGGACTGGGTGGGCGGCTGCTGGTCTGTAGATTGTGGGGGGGGCGACTGCTGGGCCCGGGCAGCGAAGATGGCGGTGAGTCCAAGGGCTGTAGCGAAGCCGAGAATGCGGAGACGGTCGGTCATGTGGGAGTCTCCTTAATAGCGAAAACGGGCCAGGAAGGTGAACTGCCGCATAGTGGCAGCCGAGGTGATCTGCCCATAACTTGCGGAGCCCAGAGTCGTGTCGACCCCCGAGTATTGGACGGTGTTGAAGATGTTGCTGGCGGTCGCGCGGACTTCGAACGTGCGCATTTCTGAGAAGCGCTGGGTCTTCGAGAAGGACATGTTCACCGACACAGTCCCCGGGCCGGTGATGGAATAGCGCGAAGCGGTTCCGAAGTCGCCGTCGGGGGGATTGGCAAAGGCGTCTTGGTTGAACCAGTTGTCGAGTGTGCCTCCTCCGGCGGTGAGCGAGACGCCGGGGACGCGGTCGGGGCGCAGGGAGCCGGTGCTGCCGCGCGCGACGTCAGCCACAGCGGCCTCATAGTGCGGAGTGAGCGGGGAGCCAGTGGCAAAATCGAAGGTTCCTGAGACAGAGAGGCCGCCTACAGCGTGCGAAAGGAAGTTTCCGCTGCTCAAATAATGGCCGTCGACGCCGAAGGGTAGCTCAAAGACGAAATCACCCTTTAGCTGCTGGCGGATATCGAAGCTGGAGTTCGATTCTTCGGCGAGCAGGTCCTGCCAGTTCTGGGCGCAGACGCTGCCGTTGGTGATGCAGGTTCCGCCTCCAGTGGCGCCGATCGAGCTGGCGTCGTCGATGGAGTGGGAGTAGGTGTAAGTCGCGCCGAGGGCGACGCCGTTCTGCATGCGTTTGCGCAGGCGCACGGCGAGAGCATTGAAGTTGGAGAAGGCGACGGAGTCTTCGTAGCTGTAGAGGACGTTGGGAGATTGGGTTGGAGTGAGGCCGGGCGCATCAAGGACGTCGAGTCTAGTGCCCTTGGAGCCATTGTAGCCGACGTTGAGGACGATGCCGAGCGGGAGTGTCCGCTGAATGTCGAGGTTCCAGACCTGCACGTAGGGCAGCCGGTAGTACTTGTTTACCGAGTAGTTGCCATTGGCCTGGGACGTTTGGGTGAAGCCATTGACGAGAGTGTACGTGGGCAGGCCGGTGAGCTGGTTGCTGTTGGTCTGCACGTTGGCCCATGGCGGTTGGAAGGCGAAGTTCTGGACGAACTTTACGTACTGGCCGTTGGCGTAGTTGATGCCGTAACCAGCGCGGACCACCGTGTCCTTCGCGGCTCGCCAGGCGATGCCGATGCGCGGGGAGAAATTGTTTCTCTCGGGATAAACGAGGGTGCGCGGAAAGAATCCGGTATAGGGGCCGATGGTGTTGGGGGTAACGGTCGTGGCCTCGCTGAAGTTGTCGCCGACGTCGAGCGTGGCGAGATGGTCGTACTTCTCCGAGTAGGGCGAGAAGTATTCGTAGCGCAGGCCGGCCAATATGGTGAGGTTGGGAAGGGCGCGCCAGTCATCCTGAGCGTAAGCGTCAATGGCATTTTGACGCAGATAGGACTTTTGTTCCGGAGCCTGCAGGCTGGTCTGCTGGGGAAACCCGAGAAGCAGGTCGGCAAGTGAGGAGCCAGAGCTCGCCGTTCCGCCGGGAGTGCTGGAGTTGGTGCCGGGAGCCTCAGTGTAGAGGCCAGTGAAGGTGTAAGTCCCGGTGGAGTTGGTCAGGCCGATGAGATCGAGATGAACACGGCGCAGGTCCCCTCCGAAGCGGAAGTTGTGCTTCTTGTGGATCCAGGAAAGCGACTCGGAGAGCGAGAGGGTCTGGTTGATCTGGAAGTTGGGCTGCTGCTCGTTGAGACTAGTGAACTGATTCAGAGTAACGTTGGGCAGGCCGTAGAGCCGCGGATCAGCAGGGAGCCCGTTCAGGCCAATCTGGTTGGCGACGTCGGTCGTATTCGTGAAGTAATTGGTGGTCTGGGCATCGGTGCGGTTCCAGTTGAGGTTGAGGATGTTGGCCAGGCGGCCTTTGCTGATCGAGTAGCCGACCTGCAAGGAATACTGGTTGCTCTGCTGCTTGCCGCCAAAGTCGGGAAAGAGGTTGAGGGCGTCGGAGGCCGAGTGGCTGTAGTTGAAGTTGACGTTGATATTCTGGTGCACCCCAGGGCTACCCGCCTGGCCGAGGCGCTGGCGGATGAAGTTACCGAGGGCGGCATTGTTTCCGCCCGATCCGAAGTTGTGAATGAAGCGCGCGCCGATGGTGGTGGTGTTGGTCTGCTCGGAAGCCAGCAGGTGGTAGTTCTGCGTGCTTCCGGGCAGGTTGAGTTCTGGAACATACTTTAGCAGCGCAGTGGCCTGCGGCGAGATGCACTGTGCGGTGATGGTGTTGTTCGGGAAGGGCTTGCCGGCATTGGGGTCTCCGGGATAGCAGCCGGGATCGTAGATGGTGATGAGCTGGCCACTCGGCGTCATCAGGCCCTGAAAGTTCCCACCGCGCTCGTCGGCGGTCGGTACGGTTCCATACTCGTCGAGCGGCGCTGAAGAGCGCTGGCCGGAGAGGGTGAGGAAGATGAAATCCCTGGTATCGTGCGTGATCAGGTGCGGGATGTAGGGCGCGCCGATGAAGGTGAGCCCGAAGCGATTGGAGGCGTAGCTGGGCTGGCCGACGGTCTGGCCGCGCAACGCGAAGGGCTCAGCGTTGAGGGCGGAGTTGCCGCCGTTCCAGAAGAAAGCACCGTGAGGCTGGTTGGGATTGAAGTTGCGGAAGTTGCCGCGTCCGCTGAAGCCACGCCCGCCCCCTCCTCCAAATCCTCCTCCGCCTCTTCCTCCAAAGCCCCCACCGCCGCCGCCAAACCCTCCGCCTCCGCCCCCACCAGGGCCACCGCCTGCTCCACCTGGACCTCCCTGACCGCCCGTGATGCTGCTGTCGCCCGGCTGTAGCGGTCCATCGCCGAAGTTGATTCCCGCGAAGGGGTTGGTAGAGCCGTTCTGGCCCGCGACGGCGACGGATTCTGTCGAGATGTCGGGGTTAGAGGCCAGCGTAGGGAGCGCGGCCCCTGAAGAGGATGTGTCGCCGCCGCCCGCGGCTTCGATGAGGCCGGTTGCGGCATCAGCCAGAGAAAGGCTCTGAGAGCCGCGTCCGGAGTACTGCCGGGTCGTGGCGCGCTGCTCCTGCTGCTCCTCCTGGGCAACCCGCGAGGCGAGCGTCAGGGTGAAATCGACTTTCAGGTCGCGCGATGTGGCGTTGAGCAGCGCTTCCTGGGTGGTGGGGGAGAAGGCGGCGAGTTCCGTGCGCAGGACGTAGCGGCCGTTCTGCGGAATGGTCATGCTGAAGGTGCCGCGGGCATCGCTGGCGGTCGAGTATTTTTTGCCGGTGAGGGTGTTGGTGGCGGTTATGCTGACGCCGGGGAGAGGAATTGTTCCGGACTTCACCGTGCCGTGGATGGTGCCGCCGGCCTGTGGGCCATTGCTGCCTTGTTGAGCAGTCGTAGTGGCAGGTTGCTGCGTCGGTGCAAGCGCGGCGGGTTGCTGGGCGCGGCTAATGACGGACGCGGTGAGTTGCGACACGGCCAGCAGGAGCGAGATTGAGATGCGACGACGCGTCATAGAAATGAAGGGTCAGTAATCCCGAGGGCTAGCGGTTTGGAGGAGTCGGGTTCGTAGCGGGAGCCGGTTGGGGAGTGCTGGCACTGCGGTTCCCTCCGCCGCCTCCAAAGCCGCCCGGACCACCTCCCTGGCCAGGTCCCCCAACACTTAATACGGTGGCGACGAAATTTCCGTTCTGGAGAGCGCCCCGGGCGGTTACGTTGTCGCCAACCTTGATGTCTGCCAGTGTGATGCTGTCGCGACGTTTGCGGAAGGAAGTGTTTTCGTCGACTACGATGGTCTGAATGACATTGTCAGGGCGCTTGACCGTGATTTTGGTTTCGTCGATGGACTGAATCGCGCCGGCGGTCCAGGTTTTGCCGAAGTCAGCGCGCGCCTTCTCGTACTGCTCCTTATCGAGAACTATGACCATCATGGCGCCGACGGTTTTGGCTTTGTCGTCTTTATCGCCGGCAGCCATGATCATGTCGCCGACGTGAATGTCAGAGATCTTGACCTGCTCGCTCGCGGCGTTCGTGTCGGCCGTACCCGCGGCTCTGGCCTGGCTGCGGTCGCGCTGTTTACGGAAGCGGGTGTTGGGGCCGGTTTCGATCTTATAGACGTCGCCCTGCTCGGTTTTGACCGAGATGTTGCCGCCGGTGATCGTCGTGACGGTTCCGCGGACGCCATGATCGGCGAAGGCTCCGCCCACGCCACCTCCCCTACCCTGACCCATGCCTTGCCCCTGGCCTTGACCTTGCGGCACTGGCATCGCGGACGCATCCTGTCCGCGAGCGGGCGGTAGAAAAATAGAGGAGGCGAGAATCAGGACGAATGCGGGCAATGCAGATTTCATGACCAGATAAGTATCTCTCAATTAGACTGGCCCGAGCCCTGCGGGTGAGTTTGCGCCAGGGCGGGATTCACAGGATAGACGCCGGGAAACAGGTCGAAGACGCAGGGGCGGCGGGGCGCGACGGAGGGAAGCCGTTAAAAAGGCTGGAACTTCTTACCGATGCGCTACATCTACTGGTAGTCTCACGTGCAACGCGAAACGGCGACTGCTCTCTAACCTATAGGAGGAGCATCGATGGGCACTCTCAACGGGCTGGACCGGTCTGTGGGACGGGACACAGAATCAGGACGGCAGTTTTCGAGCGTGCGGGAGCAGACGGAAAAGCTCTGCGAGCCGCTCACCCCCGAGGACATGATGGTGCAGTCGTGTCCTGAGGCCAGTCCAGCCAAATGGCACCTGGCGCACACGACGTGGTTCTTCGAAACCTTTGTTCTGTCGGAATTTCTGCCCGGCTACCGCCCGTTTCATCCCGACTTTATCTGGCTCTTCAATAGCTATTACAACGCCGTCTCCGACCAGCCGCTCAAGAAACTGCGCGGCTCGTTTTCGCGGCCCTCGCTGGTGGAGATCCTGGAGTATCGCCGCCATGCAGAGGCTGCGATGGCACGGTTGATCGACAGCGACATGCCGGTTGAGGTGGAGCGGCGGGTGGTGCTGGGCCTCCATCACGAGCAGCAGCACCAGGAACTTCTGGCCTACGACATCAAGAACGCTTTCTGGTCGAATCCGCTGCACCCGGCTTACAAGGCAGGGGAACTGCCGGAATCAAAGGAGAGCGAATTGACCTGGGTCAGCGAGGACGGCGGCCTAGTGGAGATTGGCCACGACGGCGACGGGTTCTGCTTCGACAATGAGCAGCCGCGACATAAGGTATTTCTTGAGCCCTTCGAGCTGGCTTCGCGGCTGGTGACGTGCGGCGAGTATCTGGACTTTATGCGTGACGGGGGATACGAGCGGCCGGAACTTTGGCTATCCGAGGGATGGGACACCGTCACGGCGCAGCAGTGGAGGGCTCCGCTGTATTGGTTCCAGGCAGAGGACGAGTGGCAGGTCTTTACGCTGCGTGGAGCTGTGGGGCTAAAGGCGCTTCTGGATACGCCGGTTTGTCACGTGAGCTATTTCGAAGCGGATGCATTTGCGCGCTGGGCAGGGAAGCGGCTGCCGACGGAAGCGGAGTGGGAGGTTGTTGCGGCGACGCTGCCGGCGAAGGGGAATCTGCTGGAATCAGGGGTGCTGCATCCAGTAGCGGCCGGTGAGCAGGGCAGCCTGCGGCAAATGTTTGGGGATGTGTGGGAGTGGACGGCAAGCGCGTATCTCGGCTATCCGGGCTTTGCAGCTTTGCCGGGCGCGTTGGGCGAGTACAACGGCAAGTTTATGTGTAATCAGATGGTGCTGCGGGGCGGTTCGGCCGTGACACCTGCATCTCATATTCGGAGCACGTACAGGAATTTTTTCTCGCCGGCAACGCGGTGGCAGTTTTCCGGTATGCGTTTGGCAAATCGATAGATCATTTCCAACACTTTTAGGAGCACCCGGTCCGATATGCACAGTCTTTCCTCGATTCTCACGCTGCCGGAGGCGGCGCAGACTCCGGTCGGCGCCGAGGTTTTTGCGGGTCTAACAGCGCGGCCGAAGACACTTTCACCCTGGCTTTTTTACGACGAAGAAGGATCGCGGCTGTTTGAGGCGATCACCGAGCTGCCGGAGTATTACCTGACCCGCACGGAGCGGATCATTTTTGCGAAGCACGCGGACGAGATTCTGGGCGCGGCTGGCGGACCGTCGGGCCAGACGCTGACAGTGATTGAGCTGGGCGCGGGCACGGCCACCAAGACCGGACTGCTGCTCGAAGCCGCGGTCCGCAGGCAGGGGGACGTCGATTACCTGGCGATCGACGTCTCGGAAAGTCCTCTGACCGCGGCTAAGGAGCGCATTGAGAGAGAAATTCCCGGTGTGACTGTTACTCCCAGAGTTGCCGATTACACGACCGGCGTCGCGGATTTTCCGGGAGACGGTAAGCGGAAGATGGTGCTTTATATCGGATCGAGTATCGGGAACTTCGAGCCTGCCCACGCGGAGACGTTGTTGCGCGATGTGCGAGCGCACCTCTCGCCTGGAGACCGGCTACTGCTTGGCATTGACCGAGTGAAAGAGCGCTCGGTGCTGGTGCGCGCCTATGACGATGAAGCAGGCGTGACGGCGGCCTTCAATAAAAATGTACTGGTGCGGATCAATCGCGAACTCGGCGCGATTTTCAATCCGAGGCTCTTTCGGCATCGGGCACGGTGGAACCACGAGCACTCGCGGATCGAGATGCATTTAGAGAGCCTGATCGCGCAGCAGGTGTCAATTGGGGCTCTCGAGATGGAAGTGAAATTCGCACGCGGGGAGACCATTCATACCGAAAACAGTTACAAATTCACGGGGCAACGCGTGTTGTCGATGCTGGGGAGCGCGGGATTCACCATCACGCAGTGCTGGACGGATGAGCGCGAGTGGTTTGGGGTATATCTTGCGACGGCAATATAGTCATTAGCCGTTAGCCATTAGGGATTAGCCATTAGCCATTAGCAGTCAGACTGGTGGCTAACTCCTCACATAATCGCCGCTCTTGCCACCAGTCTTGCGTTCGAGGCGAATTTCGCGGACGACGATGGACTTGTCGAGTGCCTTGCACATGTCATAGATGGTCAGCGCGGCGATCGAGGCGGCGGTTAGAGCTTCCATTTCAACCCCGGTGCCTGCGGTGGTTGCAGCGACCGTGCGAATCTCGATGCCTCCGTCCACGACTTTGCTCTGCACATCGACAAAACTCAGAGGCAGCGGGTGACACATGGGGATCAGGTCGGCAGTGCGCTTTGCAGCCTGGATTCCGGCGAAGCGAGCGATCTCAAGGGGATTGCCCTTTGGATTGCGAGGCAGTTCCCTCATAACCTCGGGCGAAAGTGCAACGAAGGCATAGGCGTGCGCTTCGCGGCGCGAGGGAGGCTTCTCGCTCACATCGACCATGTGCGCCTGTCCTTCATTGTCGTAATGTGAAAGGCTGGACATAGGGATAGGGTACAGCGTGCAGTGTCCTTTATAGCGGCAGAACTGTGACGGTGCTTCCGGTGGACAGTTTTTCAGCCTGCTCGGGTACGACCAGAAAACAGTTCGACTTCGACGCGGCGGCCTGATCGCCGGAGCCATGCCAGACGATGGGGTGAACGGTGGCTCCGGTGCTGTCGCTCTTGAGATGCGCGGGAAGGAATTGCGTCAGGTCGGGTTTCGTTCGGACATCGCTCGCGAGATGCGCCTCAATAAAGCCGGGCCCGATGCCGTCGCTGGCTTGTCTAGCGAGCGCGCCCAGAAGCGGCGCAGCGAAGAGCGCGAAGGTCACCATGGTGGAGACGGGATTGCCGGGGAGTCCGAAGAAATAGCGGCAGCCGTCACCGGCCGGGACGCGTCCGAAGACGACCGGGCGACCGGGTTGCATGCGGACTCCGGTGAAGAAGAACTCAGCGCGCAGGTTGAGCAGCGCCTGTTCGACTAAGTCGTATTTGCCCATGGAGACTCCGCCGGACAGGATGAGGAGATCGCAGGCGAGCGCTTCCTCGGTCGCGGATTCGATGGCGGCGAGATTATCCCGGACGATGGGGTGGAGCACGGGTTTGCCGCCGTGCTGAAGGACCTGGGCAGCGATTGAGTAACTGTTGGAGTTACGAATCTGGTGGGGTAGAGGTTGATCGGCTATGGGAAGGAGCTCGTCGCCGGTGGCCAGGATCGCAACGCGCGGACGGTTGTAGACAGGCAGGCTTGCATATCCACAGGCAGCGGAGGCGGCGATCTGCTGCGGGCCAATGCGCGTGCCGGCTGGAACGAGCGTGGCTCCGGCCCTGGCTTCGGCTCCCGAAGGGACAATATTCTCGCCCGCGGTAAGCCGCCGGTCAGTGCTGATGCGTGAACCACTAACGATAGCGTGCTCGAGCATCAGGACGCAGTCGGCGCCGGCGGCCACGGGCGCGCCCGTCATGATCTCGATGGCCTGGCCGGATTCAAGCGCGGGACCGGTCCAGGTTTCGCCGGCGCGGAGCTGGCCCACGATGAGAAGGTTAGCGGAAACAGACAAATCCGCAGAGCGGCAGGCGAATCCGTCGCGGGTGGAGCGGGGAAAGGGCGGCTGGTCACGGTCGGCGATGACTGGCGCGGCGAGGATGCGGCCGAGGCTGTCGAGCAGGGTGAGAGATTCTGTGCCGCGCGGGTGCTTGTCGAAGGAGATGGCCTGTTCGCGCACCGTGCGGGCGGCGTCATCGTAGCTCAACACAATCAAATGCGAGGAGGGCAAAGGCGAGGAAGGCGAAGGCGAGGAGGGTTCCACACAGCGGATTGTAGCGAAAACAGAAAGGGCGCCGCCTGTGGGGACGACGCCCTCTTGAAGTTGGAGAGCCCTACGACTTCTTGCCTGCTTTGTAGGTGCCTTTTACGGTCGTGCTCATTTCGGCCAGAACGGCCTTGGCGTCGGCGGAGAAGGGACCGTTGGGGTCGAGATCGATATATTTCTGGTAGGCCTCGGCACAGCCTGGAGGGGCGACGATTTTCCCCGTCTTGGGATCGACAGAGGCTTTATTGATGAGCGCCTTACCTTTCAGATAGTAGGCGATGGCCTTGTTGGGGTCGGCGGCGATCGCCTTGTCGGCCGCAGCCACGGTGGCGTCAATCTGGTTGGCGCGATCCATCATGATGGCCTCGTTGGTGTAATGCATCGCTGCGCCCTTTGGATCAGCCTGGACGGCCGCGTCATAGGCGGCTTGGGCTTCGGGCACCTTGCCCTGGGTGGCATAGAGCTCGCCGAGCGCATCGTTCGCGGCAGCCAGAATTTCGGGATTGGGCTTCTTGCTGGCGGCTTCGAGTTCGATGGCCTTCTTGAGCGAAGTGACTGCATCGTCATATTTCTTGAGGCCCTTTTGCGCGATGCCAAGCTCTACCCACAACACGCCGGCGTCGGGCTTGGCCTGCGTGTCCCGAGTCATCAGGGATTCGGACTCGGTGTAGTTCTTATCTTTGTTGTCCTGACGGGCCTTTATGAGGTCAGCGTTCAGGTTCTTGATCTGGGAATTCTCCTTGAGCACGGCCGCATTCTTCGCCTTGATGTCCTCAAGAGCTTTCTTTTGTTCAGGCGTCAATTTCGCAAGGTATTCGGTGCGGGACATGTCGAAGTCCTGGGTTATGTCGACGCCGGCCGCGATTTTGACATCGCTGAACTCATCCACAACCTTGTCCGGGGGGGTATCGGGATTACGATAAATAACGGTGTAGGTGCCGGGAGCAATGCCGTCGCCTGTGTAGTTCCCGTTATCGTCGGTCTTAAAGGTGTACTTGGCCGTCTTACCGCCGTCCTCAGAAAGGGTGACGCTGCCCCCTTTCAATGCAGTCCCGGCCGGGTCCTGTACGTGTCCGTGAATCTTGGCGGTCTGCTGCCCCATTGCCGTCAGAGCGGTTGAAACCAGAGCCGCGAATGTTAGTACCAGCCAGAATTTTGTCTTTCGCATTGTCTTTGTCTCCCTGGAATCCGTGTCTGAATTGTCTCCTTTGACACGGTCCTTTCTCTTTTTGCTCCGGCGTTCGTTCTGTGCCGGTTCAGATCGGTCTTACGTAGGGAATCGGGTCTGGCGTGCCAGCCTCGTCGAAGGCACGCAGACGCAAAACACAACTATCGCATTCACCACACGCTTCTTCCGCGCCTGAATAGCACGACCACGTTAAATTGAATGGCGCATTCAATTCAAGGCCCAGGGTTACGATCTGGCTCTTCCGAAGATGGATGAGGGGCGCCGAGATTTCGATGTCTCCATCGCGCGTGCCAGTGCGAATGAGTTGCTGGAAGGCGTGGTAATACGCGGGGCGGCAGTCGGGGTAGCCGGAGCTGTCCTGCTCGACCGCGCCGATAAAGATAGTTCCAGCCCCCAGCACTTCAGCCCAGCTGACGGCAGCCGCCAGGAAGTGCGCATTGCGAAAAGGGACATAGGTGACTGGAATCGACTGCCCAATCGGGGAGTGCTCCGGCGCTTTGGGGACGGCGATGGCGGGGTCGGTGAGTGCGGAGCCCCCGATGTGGCGGAAGATGTCGATACTGAGGTGCAGAAAGTCACGAAAATCAAGGGCTTCGGCGACCTGGCGGGCGCTTTGCAGTTCGCGGACCTCGGTACGCTGACCGTAGCTGAAGTGGAGAGCATAGGCATCGAAGTCGCGCGCTGCGAGGGCGGCGCAGACAGCGGAATCCATCCCTCCGGACAAGGAGACGACCGCTCGCTGGCGCGATCCATTCAAATTATTTACAGCAGACATTTCCCTTATGGTAGCGCGTGCTCGGGAAAACCGATCTTTCTCCGTGGTTCGTCGTGTTACTTCTGCTGTGCCTCCTGCGCTGACTCCACGTAGATATCCACGTTATTCTTGTCGACTTCCGCCGTGCCGGTGTCGATGAAGACGGGGAAGGGCGAGAAGGTGTTCTGGGAATAGTCGGGGCTGAATTTTGGGAAATGAGAGTGGTATATCTCGTCGAGTTGCCTCAGGCCGAAGTAGCCCATAGTGTAGGGCTTCTGCGCTATGGTAGCGTCGATCACACCATCCTTGATGTCCTGAAGCGTGTCCTTGTCCACATCCATCGCGATGAGCAGACGATCGGTTGCTTTATTCTCCTTCAGCTTGGTCGCAACTTCATGGCCGGCGGAAGCTTCCAGGCAAATGAAGGCATCGACGTGCGCAGCTCCCGTCAAAACGAGATATTGCGGCGTTTTGTCCATCGCGGTTCCGGCGTCGCCGTTGATGTTGAAGACGTCCATGACCTTGATGCCGGGATGGGAGGCAAAGACCTCCTGGTAGCCTTTCAGGCGCTCGTCCAGGTTGGGCTGAGGCATGGTGAAGAAGACGACATTGCCCTTTCCGCCTAGTCTGCTGACCACGCGCTGGCCGCCGAGACGACCGGCTTCGAGATTGTTGGTGCCGATGAAGAAGAGGCGGTGGCTGTGCGGCGCGTCTGAGTCAATCGTGATGACTGGGATATTTTGTTCGATTGCGGCGTCGATTTCCGGCTGCATCAGCGCTGCATCAGCCACGGAAATGAGGATGCCGTTTGGATGTGTGGCGATTGCGTCGTGCAGATCCTTCAACTCTTCCTGAGCGTTATAGCCTTTCGGGCCGTCGACTTTCGCGGTTACGTCGTATTGTGCCGCTGCCCTTTGAAAGCCTGCGATCGCGGTTTTCCAGTATGCCAGGTCAATATTGTTCGAGATAAGGTAATACGTCTCTTTGTTGGAGTGCCTGCCGCAACCTGCAAGAAGACCCAGGGCCGCTGTAAGGGATAGCAGTCCTGCATATTTTAAAGTTCGCATAACAACCTCCCATGAGATGAAGTGCTAAGCTGCGCTAAAACCTTCTCGCTGAGCGTAGCTGCAAATTCTTCAGCCGACAAGAGCGCGTCGCGGATTGTACACCTGTGCTACGAGATTTGGCTGCCCGACGTGCGGTCTCAGGGTTGAACGCCTTCCAAGGCACGCAGGCTTGATAGAGCCCGCTCCCGACCGGTCCACCAGCTATCGAAGGCGGCCAGCGCCTGATCACATTGGATGCGGCGACGTTCTTTTTTGTCGCGGATGCGGCGGCGAGTTTCATCATCGAGCGGAACCAGGAGGTCGAAGGTGATATTCGCGGGGTCGAAGCTCCGGGAATCCGCGTGGGTGATGTAGTGGACCAGCGATCCGAGCGCGGTTTGGCGCGGGACGGGCAGGGGCGGGGTTCCATGGGCGGCCGCCGCGGCGTATAGGCCAGCGAGCATGCCGGTGGCGATGGACTCGGTGTATCCCTCGACGCCGGAGATCTGACCGGCGAAGAAGATGGTGGGGTGGTCGCGCAGGTTGAGCGTCTCGGAGAGGACACGCGGGGCGTTGATGTAAGTGTTGCGGTGAATCTGGCCGTAGCGCAGGAACTTTGCGTTTTCGAGCCCTGGAATGAGGTGCAGGATGCGGGCCTGCTCGCCGTATTTCAGGTGATTCTGGAATCCGACGAGGTTGTAGGAATCGGCGCGAAGGTTTTCGCAGCGCAACTGGACGACGGCCCAGGGAATCTTGCCGGTACGCGGATCGCGCAGGCCAACGGGCTTCATGGGGCCGAAGCGCAGGGTGTCGCGGCCGCGGCGAGCCAGCTCCTCGATGGGCAGGCAGCCCTCGAAGTAATCAAGCTTCTCCCACTCTTTTTCCTTCACCTGCTCGGCGGAGACGAGCGCGTCGTAAAAGCGGTCGTACTCCTCCTTCGACATGGGGCAGTTGATGTAGTCGGCCGTGCCCTTGTCGTAGCGGGCAGCAAAGTAAACGCGCGCCATGTCGATAGTGTCGGCTTCGACGATGGGGCTGATGGAGTCGTAGAAGGCGAGGTGCTCCCTGCCGGTCAAGTGGGCAAGTTCTGCCGATAGTGCCGACGAAGTGAGTGGACCGCTTGCGATGATGGTGATGCCGTCGTCTGGATCGAGGCGCGTGACCTCTTCGCGATGGACGCGGATGTGGGCCTCGGCCTCAATCGCAGTCTGGATCAGGCGCGAGAACTCGACGCGGTCGACGGCCAGGGCGTGGCCGGCAGGCACTGCGCTCGCATCGGCGCACTGCAGCAGGGGCGATCCGGCGCGGCGCATCTCCTCCTTAAGGAGCCAGGGTGCAGTGTTTTCGCTCTCAGACTTGAGGGAGTTCGAGCAGACGAGCTCGCCGAAGTCGGCGGTCTGGTGCGCGGGGGTGCTGCGGACCGGGCGCATTTCGTAGAGATCGACTTCGAGGCCGAGGCGCGCGAGGGTGAGAGCAGCTTCGGGTCCGGCAAGGCCGCCGCCGATAATGCGAATCTTCATGCCGTGGCCTCGGAGGCGGCTTCCGTCGAAGAGGCAAGCGCGGCGAGAGCGGCACCGGTGACGCGCATGCGCCGCCAGTCATCGAGCATGACGGCGTCGAGGCTGCGATAGAAGTCGATGGCGGGCTGATTCCAGTTGAGCACGTCCCACTGCAGGCGGGCGCAGGCGCGCTCAACGGCGATGGCGGCGACGCGGTTGAGGAGCGCCTTGCCGATGCCGTGTCCGCGAAACTGCGGGCGTACGAAAAGGTCTTCGAGGTGGAGGCTGCGGCCCTGCCAGGTGGAGTAGATGGGGAAGAAGAGGGCGAAGCCGGCAGGTGCGTCGTCATGCTCGGCGATCAGGCATTCATAGTAGCGCTCGGGGCCGAAGCCGTCCTCGATCAGTTGGGCATCGGTGATCTTGACGGAGTGCGGTTCGCGCTCGTATGTGGCGAGCTCGGAGATAAGGGCGCGTATGAGCGGGACATCGGACGGAGTGGCTGGGCGAATGCGGGGCATAGTGTGTAAATCTTGATTATAGGGATTGGAAGAGACGGAGATGTAAGGCTTGATATCTTCGTTGTGGACCCCTTTTTCAGAGAAGAGTGCAGATTATGGATGTAGCGCAGGTGTTGATCGCGGGAGAGTGGCGCGAGGCGAAGTTCAAGACGACGTTTCATGCGCAGAATCCGGCGACTGGGGAGACACTGTCGCGCGCATTCCCCATCAGCGAATGGGCGGACTGCGAAGCGGCAGTGCTTGCAGCAGGCGAGGCCGCAGAGCAGCTAAGAAGCGTTGTTCCGGAGCGGATTGCGGTTTTTCTTGAGGCCTATGCGCGGAATATTGAGGCGTCTACCGAGCACATCGTACAAACAGCCCACGAAGAGACCGGGCTACCAGTCTCTCCAAGGCTGAAAGACGTGGAGTTGCCCCGCACCACTAATCAGCTGCGACAGGCTGCGGAGGCGGTACGGGGAGGCTCGTGGGCGCGCGCGACGCTGGATCTCGCGAAGAATATTCGCTCATGCTTTGAACCGATCGGTCCAGTAGTGATTTTCGGTCCGAACAATTTCCCGTTCGCCTTCAACGGAATCAGCGGAGGAGATTTCGCGGCTGCAATTGCGGCAGGCAATCCGGTAATCGCGAAGGCTCACCCCCTGCATCCGGAGACCAGTCGCTTGCTTGCGGAAGAAGCGCGCAAGGCGGTGCTCGAGACAGGGCTTCCGCCGGCGACCGTGCAGATGATCTACCATCTCGCGAATGAAGATGGCCTGAGGCTCGTTTCCCACCCCAGCGTAGGGGCGGCTGCCTTTACGGGGAGTCGCACTGCCGGTTTGCATCTGAAACGGGCCGCGGAGGATGCAGGGAAACCGATCTATCTCGAGATGTCCAGCGTCAATCCGGTCATTCTCCTGCCGGGGGCGCTAGCCGAGCGTCCAACGGAGATTGCGCAGGAGCTGGTCGATAGCTGCCTGGCCGGCGCGGGTCAATTCTGCACCAGTCCGAATCTCATCCTTATGCTGGAAAATCCCTCGGCTGAAGGATTACTCGATCGAATTGCGAGGGTTTTTCAGGAGCGGTCGCCGCAGCCGCTGCTTTCGCCCTCCGGACTAAGCCAGATGCACGCTGGTGTGCAGTCGCTGGTGGAGGCGGGTGCAACGTTGGTGACGGGTGGAGACGTAGCGCAGGGGCCCGGCTATCGCCACGAAAACACCTTGCTGCGGGCGAAGGCGGGGCAGTTTCTTGCGGCGGGGCACGCACTGCAGCGGGAAGTCTTTGGGAACGCTACGCTGGCTGTTGTCGCCGATGCGCCGGAAGAGCTTCAGGAGATCGTCGCCCAGCTGGAAGGAAATTTGACCGGGAGCATTTACTCCGCGAAGTCGGGATCCGATGATTCTTTGTATGCCGGGATCGCGCCGAGTCTTAGCCGAAAAGTGGGACGGCTGCTCAACGACAAGATGCCGACGGGTGTTGCGGTAAGCCCGGCGATGAATCATGGCGGACCTTATCCGGCGACTTCGCATCCCGGCTTCACCGCCGTTGGCCTACCCACGTCGATGATTCGCTTTGCCGCCCTGCGTTGCTACGACGGAGTCCGCCAGGAGCGGCTGCCGGACATTCTGAAGGACAAGGTCGCCAACCCGTCGACGTGGCGGTCTGTTGATGGAGCGTGGGTGAGAGGTTAGTTTGACATAGCTAAGGGATAAGGCACCACAACAGAGGGCCGGTTCTCCATAGCCTCGTGGATGATTTTTCGGGCTGCCTTCAGTTCCTCGCCGACAAGCTGCAGACGCGGCGGACGCACCCGCGCATTGCCTTCGCCCAGTTCCTCCTGCACGAGCTTGATGAGCTGGATGAACTTGGGCACTGTATCCATACGGAGCAAGGGCAGGAACCAGCGATACAGCTCAAAGGCATCTTTCGCGTGCCCCTGCATAGCGTAGTCAAAGAGGGCCACGGACTCTGCCGGCAAGGCATTCACCAGGCCAGCGATCCATCCGGTCGCGCCCGCGGCAATGCCTTCGAGGATGGCGTCGTCGACTCCGACGAAGATGCGCAGGCGGCTGTCGTCAATGGCGCGAATCGCGGTCACGCGGCGAGCATCTGTGCTCGATTCCTTGATAGCGTGCAGGTTGGGGTGTTCGGCGGCGAGCTCGTGAATCTGCTCGGGAAGAAAGTCTGTTCCATAAGCGACGGGATTGTTGTAGAGCATACAGCTAAGCGGAGTCGCATTGAAGATGGCCGCCATGTGCGTCTTCGTTTCGCGCCAGTCGCCCCGATAGACATACGGCGGAAGCACCATGAGACCGGAGCAGCCTGCATTGGCGGCTGCTATAGCAAGAGCCACGGCTTCCGAGGTGGAGAGAGCCGAGATCGCAGCGATGATGGGCGCGCGGCCATTTGCGGCCGCTACCATGTTCGTCAGGATCGTTGTCTTCTCCTCGAAGGTGAGGGTCGCAGCTTCGCCGAGCGAGCCAAGCGAGACGATTCCGGTACAGCCTTTCTCGAGCAGCCATTGCGCATGCCTGGTCATGAAGGCGTGATCGACTTGCAGGTCCGCGTCAAAGCAGGTCGTCATTGCGGGCATTACGCCGTGCCAGTTCATCGTGTCTCCTGAAGGGTTGTGATCCGCGAAGGCAGATAGGGATCGATGGGGATCGCGGAAGGCCGCGAGAGCAGATGGTCGACCAGCAACCGCGCCGTGCCCAGCGACGTGGTGATGCCAAGTCCTTCGTGGCCAGTCGCCAAAAAAACGGTCGGGTCTTCGGTGGGTCCGATGAGCGGCAGTTTGTCCGGTGTTGCGGCGCGAAATCCGGTCCAGGAACGAAGAGCAGTCAAGGACGGCAGGCCGGGCATGTAGAGTGCGGCGCGTTCCATCATGGCTTGCAGGATGTGCGGTTCGAGGCCAGGTTCGTCCGAGCCATACTGGCGCGAGGAACCAATGAGTAATTGGCCGGAGATTCGCGGCTGGATGTTGAAGGCGACGGAGTCGGAGTCCAATGAGTGCGCACTCTTGAGGTAGCCCAGCTCGACGAGTTGATGATTCGCGTAACCCGGATAAGAATCGGTGAGGATGAGATGCCCCTTGCGTTTCCTTATCGGGATACCGGGCGTCAGAGGGGCTGAAAGCGCGCCAGCCGCGTTGATGAGGATGCCAGCCGGCAGAACGGCTCCGTCGTCGAGGTAAAGGCGGCCATACGATGCGCTTGTGACCGCGTGTCCTGTGATGAGCGTCGCTCCGAGCTTCTGCGCCCAGTCCATCAGATATTGCGCGGCGTTTTGAGGGTGGAGCACGGCGTCGTTTGGCACGAGGAGACCGCCGGTGAGCGGGCGGCGCAGGTTCGGCTCGGCTTTCGCGAGTGCGTTAGAGTCGAGGATCTCGCAGGCAATTCCCTGCGAAGTGTAGCCGTGGGATTTTCTCCGGACCTCGGCCATTTCTTCGTCATCGGCGGCAATCCAGATGGTACCGGGGCGGTAGTATTCGACGGGAGACGGCAGTTCGGGTGCCAGTACGCTCCAGAGGGATTGCGAATACTTCGTGAGGGCAAACTGTGCGGGAGAGTCGTCCATGATGACGACGTGCCCCATGGCTGCGCTTGTCGCTCCGCTGGCGACCGCGCTCTTTTCTACCACCGCGACTTTCATCCCAGCGCGCGCGCATTCAAGGGCACAGGCCGCCCCGACAATGCCTGCGCCGAGAACCGCAACATCGTAAGTTGAGCTCATTTTCGTATCCCCATGCAGAAGGGATCGTTCGGGTCGAGTAAGAGCGTAGCTTCCGCGGTTACGTATGCTGTCCCCGTGATGCTCGGGATGATTTTGCCGGCGTCCACGCGGATGCTTCCTTCAAAGACCGTGCCGAGGATGCCGGCTTGTCTCCAGACTTCGCCGGGCGCGAGCTTTCCATCTGCATAGAGGCACGCCATCTTGGCGCTGGTTCCGGTGCCACAGGGCGAGCGGTCGTAGGCCTTTCCTGGGCACAGGACGAAGTTCAGGCTGTGGGCATCAGGGTCAGACGAAGGGCTGAAGAGTTCGATATGGTCGATCTCCCTGCCGTTCAGCCCAGTGATGCCCTGCGCAGCGAGAGCCTGCCGGATGGCCCAAGTGTAGTCGGTCAGCTCGGCGACGTTTTCGAGTGTCAGCACTTTGTCACGCTCCTCCACCAGGTAAAACCAGTTGCCGCCCCAGGCGATATCGCCGTAGATTTGGCCATGTCCCGGCACGTCGACCGGCACGGAAACACCGGTGCGAAAACTGGGGACGTTTTCGACGGTGACTTTGCCCGATCGATGCAGCGTGGCGGTGACGACTCCGACGGGGGTTTCAATGCTGTGGACACCGGGGCCGATTCTACCCAGATGCGCCAGCGAGGTAACGAGCCCGATGGTGCCGTGGCCGCACATGCCGATGTATCCGACATTGTTGAAGAAGATGACGCCGCCGGCGCAGGTGGTATCGACCGGATCGCAGAGGAGCGCGCCGACGATTACGTCAGAGCCGCGCGGCTCGTTGACGATCGCCGTGCGGAAGTCATCATGCAGGCACTGAAAACGGTCCCTGCGATCGGCTAGTGGGCCACTGCCAAGATCGGGCCCTCCGTCGATGACGAGCCGGGTGGGCTCTCCGGCGGTGTGAGAGTCGAGAATAGAAATGCGACTTGGGGAAGTATCGGATGGCATTGCGTAATGTCTACACTATCGCTACGAGTCAGGATTTGAAAGGCGTGACCGCTTCGGTCTCCGGTCATGCGAAAATGGTACATTGACATTTTGAATTCTTTATTTATGCGATTGCCGGGAGGGATCGGAGTGCGAGTGTCTACGAAGTTCAAGGGGAAGGTTTCCGGATTAGGTCTGGCTGCTGCAGTTGCGGGGCTGCTCATAACCGGATGCGAGACTGGCCGGACGACCAAGCAGCACAGTCTGGCTGCACACGTTTCCGATGAGACGACGACCGGCAAGCAGGATCCTAGCTATGTGGGCAACGGCGAAGGACAGCCGCCGGTACCAGGCTCTCCCACAGCCGCCGGCGCGGACGGCAAGCAGCCCTACGATAGCGCCAACGCTCGGCCGGGTCCGGGCGCGGAACTCGGCTCCGCTACCCCTCCGGCGGAACAGACAAAGGACAGCTTCCAGCGGCAGTAGGCTTGTCGCTTGCCTACGCGATCACGAGACCACGAGGCTTGACGTTCTCGCGGATGAATTTCACGGTCGCGTCGAGCGAGGTTCCAGGACCGAAGATCGCGGCAACGCCCTGAGCCTTGAGAAATTCGATGTCCTGTTGCGGGATGGTCCCGCCCAGGACGACCAGGATCTCCGAGGCTCCGCGCTCTTTCAGCATCGACGTCACCCGGGGCACGATGGCATTGTGCGCGCCGGAAAGAATGCTCAGGCCGACGCAATCCACATCTTCCTGCAAAGCGGCGTTGACGATCATCTCCGGCGTCTGGCGCAGGCCGGTGTAGATGACCTCCATTCCAGCGTCGCGCAGTGCCCGGGCAATCACCTTGGCCCCGCGGTCATGGCCGTCGAGCCCGGGCTTGGCGACAAGGACACGGATTGGCGTGGTGCGCGTAGTCATAGTGCGCTCGAGCATGGGGCGACTGGTGAGCATATCACGTCGCGGCTCGGGTTTCATGGCCGCAGAGACTTGGCGTTTGGCCGGAAATGATTTTCAATCGGTCCGGTGGGTCGACGGGAGCGAGCATGACAGTTCAGCGCAGAGATCTGTTGAAGTTTGCAGGCAGCAGTTTGGGTCTGGCGGCGGCTCCTCTTGCGGCTGCTGCGGCCAGCCATCCAGCGACGGGGCCGGATAGCCAGGGGAGCCTTGCGGGCTGGCTCAACGTGCGAAATTTTGGAGCAGTGGGTGACGGCAAGATGCTGGACACTCCGGCCATCAACAGGGCGATCGACGCCGTGGCGGCGGCAGGTGGCGGAACGGTCTTCTTTCCCGCAGGCGTATACGCGAGCTATTCGATCCACCTGAAGAGCAATGTTTGCCTCTACCTCGATCAGGGCGCGACGATTCTGGCAGCATCAACCCCGTTCGAGGGCAAAACTACGGGCGGCTATGACGAGGCCGAGCCGCAGGGGGCGTGGGAGCCGTATCAGGACTATGGGCACAACCACTGGCACAACAGCCTCATCTGGGGCGAGTTGATCCATGATGTGTCGATCCTCGGGCCGGGGCTGATCTGGGGCAAAGGGTTGAGCCGGGGTCACGATGAGAAGGCGTTGCCCGACACGACCAAGCCGGGGGTGGGCAATAAGGCCATTGCGCTCAAGAATTGCTACAACGTGATTCTGCGCGACTTCTCGATTCTGCAGGGCGGGTGGTTCGGCATTCTGGCCACCGGCGTCGACAATCTCACGATCGACAACCTGAAGATCGATACGAATCGCGACGGTATGGACATTGACTGCTGCCGGAATGTCCGCGTGTCGAACTGCACAGTGAATTCGCCGTGGGACGACGCCATCTGCCCGAAAAGCTCATTTGCTCTCGGCTACGCGCGGCCGACCGAAAATGTGACGATCACCAATTGCTATGTGACCGGCGACTTCGAGCTTGGCTCGCTGCTGGACGGCACCTGGAAGCGCAGGCCGCCAGGCCCTAAGAATTGGGCGACGGGGCGAATCAAGCTGGGGACGGAGTCGAATGGCGGTTTCCGCAACATCACGATTTCTAACTGCGTCTTTGAAAACTGCCGCGGCTTCGCGCTTGAGACGGTGGACGGGGCCTTGTGCGAAGACATTACATTTACGGACATCGCCATGCGCGGAGTGGGTTATGCGCCGCTTTTCCTGCGACTGGGAACGCGAATGCGCGGACCGCAGGGCACGCCCGTGGGCACGCTGAAGCGCGTGATCCTGAGCAATATTGTGAGCTCGGGCGCGGGCATCATTCCATCGATTTTGAGCGGCGTGCCGGGACACGATATCGAAGACATCAAGATCAGCGATGTGTATTTCGAGCAGATAGGCGGAGGGTCTGCGGCACTCGCGGCGATTGAGCCTCCTCTCAAGGAGAATGCCTATCCCGAGCCGAACATGTTCGGCGATCTGCCGGCGAGCGGAATCTTTATTCGCCATGTGCGCAATCTGGAGGTCAGCAACGTGAAGATTGCCACCGTGCAGGCCGATGCGCGGCCGGCGTTCTGGCTGGCCGATGTGGATGGCGCAGACTTCTTCCGTGTGCGCGTTCCGGACGGAGCGCCGGCGTTTGATCTGCGGCGGGTGAAGAACTTCCGCAGCTTCGGAAGCCGCTCGGTTGCGGATGTGTCGCTGGAGAGTGTGGAGGCGCGGAAGGTGTAGAGATGAACCCACGTCCGAGAATCCGGACGTGGGGCACCCCCCCCGGCTACTTGTCGCGGGCTACGACGAAGTCCGGAACCCAGAGCAGGGCGCGCTTGAAGTCGGAGTCGCACAGATCGGCGAGTGCTGCGCGCGCCGCCTCGGCATACTGGAAGGCTGCATTCATCGCGTAGTCGACCGAACCGTGCCGGGTGAGAATGGCGAGGATCTCGGCGTGCGTGACGACTTCGAAGTTCTGGTCGGTGAGGACAGTTTGAATCGCAGCGCGCTCGGCGTCGCTGCCGTGTTCCAGGGCGTGGATGACGGCCAGCGTGGCTTTTCCTTCGCGCAGGTCGCTGGCTACAGGCTTGCCGAGCACCTCTTCCGTGGCGGTGAGGTCGAGTACGTCGTCGACGATCTGAAAGGCCATGCCCAGGGAGCGTCCGTAGTCGCCCATCCGTTGCTCGGTGGCCTCGGAGGCCAGCGCCAGGACAGAACCGAGCCGCATGGAGACTTCAAACAGGCAGGCCGTCTTGCGATAGATAAGTGAGTTGTACTCGTCCCCGGAGATCGACTTGCCAAGTTTTTCCATCTGGAGCAATTCGCCTTCGACCATCTGCTGAGTGAGCCCGATGAGCAGGTCGAGTACGCGAAAATTGCGCTCGTCGAGGGCGACCCGGAAGGCCTGCATGTAAAGCCAGTCGCCGGCGAGCACGCATTTGGCATTGCCCCAGGTGGTGTTGGCAGACGGGCGGCCGCGGCGGGTGTCGGCGGCGTCGATGATGTCGTCGTGGACGAGCGTAGCGCTGTGCACCATTTCGACGACTGCGCCCAGACGGATCATGCCGTCGCCGATATAGCCCTGCGATTTGGCGGAAAGCAGCAGGAGCGATGGCCGAATGCGCTTGCCGCCGCCTTCGCGCAGGTAGCCGGAGATTTCCGTGATAGCAGCGACTGAGGAAACGGCGTCTGAGCCGAATTCGCGCTCGATGGCGCGGAGATCGTCGCTGAGAAGATCGAAGACTTCTTTCGCCGTCGCTATGGCCAGTGTGCTCACTCGGGCTGGTTGGGTTCCGGTGCCTTTCCTAGTTTGAACGATAATTCGTGAACTGCATGTCGATGCCGAAGTCGTGACCCCGCAGGAGAGCAATGACCTCTTGTAGAGTATCGCGATCCTTGCCGCTGATGCGCACCGTATCACCCTGAATCGACGCCTGCGCCTTTTTCTTCGAGTCCTTGACGAGCCGGACAATTTCTTTCGCCTTCTCTGAAGCGATGCCCTGCTGGAGGGTGATCTTCTGACGGACGCTGGAGCCGGAGGCGGGTTCGACCTTGCCGTACGTGAGGTTCTTAAGCGAGATGCCGCGCTTGACCAGCTTCTGCTGAAGGATTTCGATCACGGCCTTCAGCTTGTATTCATCGGCGGATGCAAGCTGAATGGCGTCGTCACCCTCGAGCCTGATCTCGGAGTGCGTGTTCTTCAAGTCGAAGCGATTATGGATCTCCTTCGAGGCCTGATCGATCGCGTTGCGGACCTCCTGGATGTCGACTTTGGACACGATATCGAAGGAATTGTCGGCTGCCATATGTGGATCCCCCTACTTAGATTATCCGCTTCCTGCATCGGTCTCGGGTTCAGCGGGCATTTTCCGCTGTCACTGTTGTACCGAAAAAGCGGTGAAAGTTTTCAGTCGTACGGAAAGCGGCCTCGTCGGGTGCAATCGATTTCACCTCTGCGACCTTGGCGGCGACCTCGGCGACCCAGGCCGGTTCGTTGCGCTTGCCGCGGTTAGGCACGGGCGCAAGGAAGGGCGCGTCTGTTTCTATCAAGACGCGATCGAGCGGGACCTGCACCAGGACGTCGCGGATGGGCTGTGCTTTGGGAAAGGTGATGTTGCCCGCGAAGGAAATCATAAAGCCGAGGTCCATGGCGCGGCGCGCGTGAGTCCACTCGCCGGTGAAGCAGTGCAGGATGCCGCCGAGCGCAGTGGGCGACCACTCGGATTCGAGCATCGCGAGCGTTTCGTCCCAGGCGTTTGTTGAATTGTCCGAAGGCCGGCAGTGAATGATGATCGGCTTCCTGTGCGCTGCGGCGATCTCCATCTGGCGCGTAAAGACGGCCTTTTGCACCTCGCGGGGCGAGTGATCGTAATAGAAATCAAGGCCGATTTCGCCGCAAGCCAGTACTTCGCGTTGATCGAGAAGTTCGTTCAGTTTGGTATAGGCGTCGTCGTCGGCGAGTTGCGCCTCGTGAGGATGGACTCCGGCGCTGGCGTAGATCGCCGGGATGTCGGCCCGATTTGCGTACTCGCGGGCAAGGTTGAGCGCCTGGTGCATGGTGTCAGGTCCGTCGCCTATGCCGATGGAGAGAATCGTGCGCACGCCGGCATCCCAGGCGCGGGCGAGCAGCGCGTCGCGGTCCTGGGAGTAGCGCGGGCTGTCGAGATGGGCGTGGGAGTCGATCATACTGAAAACTACTTGAGCCGCGCGCCATTCTCGATGTCTTCGAGGAAGCCGGCTAGGACGGGCTTGCCCGCTTCACCGAGCGATGCGGCGACGATCATGCCGTTCGATTCGAATCCGCGTAACTTGCGGGGTGCGAGATTGGCGACGATGACTACCTTACGTCCGATGAGCGACTCGGGCGCGTAGGCTTCGGCGATTCCGGCGAGGATCTGGCGGGTTTCGTAGCCGAGATCGACTTCGAGGCGGAGGAGTTTGTCGGCTTTGGGGACGCGGTCGGCGACCTTGATCTGCGCGACGCGAAGCTCGACCTTGAGGAAGTCGTCGATGGTGATCTTGTCGGTCGAGAATGCAAGCGATGCAGGAGCTTGTCCGATCCCAGCCTTTGCGCCAGCTTCGGGCGCAAGGGATGGGGCACCCGGGGTGGTGGTGATCGAGGGCGGTGCGGATTCTTCTCCGGCTGCAGCGGCGAGGCCATCGGTTTCGGCCGGTGCGGGTACGGCGGCAGTCTGGGTAGTTTCAGTGGACGCTGGTTCGCTGACCGGAGTCTTGGTATCAGCGGTAGTTGTGGCGTTGCTTTGTTCGATTTCCTGCATACGAGTGATCGCGTCCTTTTCTGCGCGTGGGAAGACGGGCGATAGTTCGCCGAGTTTTGTGCCGGGCTGGAGTCCGCCCCAGGCGAGATTCTTCAGATCGGCCTTCTGGATGTCGCCGAGGCCGAGCTGGGTCCAGACCTTCGCTGCGGCGGCGGGGATGACCGGATAGACAAGCGCGGTGATGATGCGGATGGCTTCGGCGGCGGTGTAGAGAACGGTGGCGCGGAATGCGCGCTGCTGTTCGTCGGTGATGCTATCGGGTTGTTTCCACGGGGCGCTGGCGGTGAGGTAGCCATCGACCGCAGCAACGATCGCCCATGCACCTTCGAGCGCGCGTGAGAAGTCCAGCGCGTCAATGGACCGGCCAAAGTCCGCAATTGCATTCGGAGCTTCGGTTGCAATCGAAGCCGCCTGCAGGCCCGTTGCTTCGGGAACGACACCGTCGAAGTATTTTCCGATCATCGTCAGCGTGCGGCTGACCAGATTGCCGTAGCCGTTTGCCAGATCCGAGTTATACCGCTGGACCAGCGCGTCGAAGGAGAAGCTGCCGTCGTGCCCAAACACGATTTCGCGCAGAAGGAAATAGCGAAGCGCGTCAGTCCCGAGCACATCGTGAACGGTCTCGGAGCGGACCACGTTGCCGCGCGACTTCGACATTTTGTTTTCTTCAAAAAGCAGCCAGCCATTAGCGACGACGCTCTTCGGAAGCGGGAGGCCAGCAGCCATCAGAATGGCCGGCCAGTACACGCAGTGGAAGCGCGTGATCTCCTTGCCGACTAGGTGCAGATCGGCGGGCCAGTATTTCTCGAACTTCACCTTATCTGCCGGATCGTCGCTGCCGTAGCCGATGGCGGTGATGTAGTTGGCCAGCGCCTCCATCCAGACATAGATGACGTGCTTCTCGTCGCCGGGAACAGGGATGCCCCATTTGACGCTCGTCCGGCTTACGGAAAGGTCCTTGAGGCCGGCTTTCACGAAGGAGATGACTTCGTTGCGGCGCGTCTCAGGCCGGATGAACTCCGGGTGGGCCTCGTAATACTCGAGCAGAGTGCGCTCAAAGGCGGAGAGCTTGAAGAAATAGTTTTCCTCGTTGACGGTCTCCGTGATGCGGCCGCAATCGGGACAGGGCGCGCCCGGCGGCACATCGACAAACGCTTCGTCCGAGACGCAGTACTGGCCGATATAGGAGCCCTTGTAGATGTATCCGCGCTCCTTGAGCAGTGTGAAAAGCTTCGCGACTCCACGTTTGTGGCGCGGCTCGGTGGTGCGAATGAAGTCGTCGTAGGTGAGGCCCATGCGGTCCCACAGAGCGCGGAACTGGGCCGCTACCTGGTCGGTAAACTCCTGCGGGCTGCAGTTCGCCTTCTCAGCCGAGCGTTGAATCTTCTGGCCGTGCTCGTCGGTGCCGGTCAGGAAGAAAGTATCGACGCCCTGGGCGCGTTTGCGCTGCGCGATCACATCCGCAACGACCGTGGTGTAGGTGGTTCCGATGTGCGGGCGCGCGTTGACGTAATAAATGGGAGTGGTGAGATAGAACTTATTTGACATGCCGGGCAGTAGATGCGCGCTTTGAGGTAGAAGTTACTTTATAAGTTTAATCGAATGAGTGCAGCGATGTCCTGCAAGAGAAAAGGCCATACCTTAATCGAGATCAGCGATCAGCGCGCTGAGTTCGAGTCGGATAGGCGTGCCGGGGATAATCAGTATTGCCGAAGGCTTCCACTCCTGCAGGGTGGGGCCCTCGCTCTGATAGCCCGTCTGTGTTTTCGCATCGATGATCCAGGCGGCTCGAACGCCCATCCGGAAGTATTCCGCGATCTTCCCTTTCAAACCGCGGCATGCGGTCCTCCCGTGAGAGGATCTCGACGCACAGCAGAGGCGGATGAGTGATGATCTGCTCGTCCGGTGCATCGCGGTCAATCACCATGATGTCCGGATCCGGAAACGAGTGGGTGTTGTCTGCAGCCGCAGTTCAAAATAGACGCGGATGTTCGCGGTATTTCGCCAGTTCCTCAGCCAGACAGCCAGTGCCAGCTGCCACGCGGCGTGATCTTTCTCGCCCAAATTTCTCTCCACAATTTCGCTGTCCACGAACTCGCGGTCCGGCTTCCAGAATGTATGCAGATATTGATCGAGAGAAATGAGGGTTGTGCTCATCAGCTCGTTCCTTTCCGGTTAACGCCATGATACTTGCGTGCTGTATGCAACTACAATAAGGCAGAGGCCTTCGCCTGTTAGAATCGAAATTCCCGCAATTCACTAACGGTTTCCCACGTGTATTTGAAACAGCAGAAAAAGCTTGAAGAGCGACTCCGCGCGGTCCTGCGCGAGTTGTACCAGATCGAGCCGGAAAACCTGGTGATTGAGCAACCGCCGGAGATCAAATTCGGCGAGTATGCGCTGCCGGTAGCATTTGAGCTGGCTCGCAAGCTACGCAAGGCCCCGCGAAAGATCGCCGAGGAACTGGTTGACGCGCTGGGCTCAGTCGAAGGGTTCTCGGGCTTCGAGGTCGCCGGCGCCGGATATATCAACGCGCGCCTGGATCGCGGCGCAGCGGTGCAGGCGATTGCCGCAGGCGGCGAGCTTGAGACGTTGAGCGAGCATCTGCATTCGTTGGTTGAGCACACGAGCATCAATCCCAACAAGGCCGCCCATGTCGGGCATCTGCGGAATGCGATTCTGGGAGATGCCTTTGTCCGGCTGCTGCGCGCGTCAGGGCAGAAGGTGGATGTCCAGAATTACATCGACAACACCGGCGTGCAGGTGGCCGATATCGTTGTCGGGCTGATGCATCTGGAAGGCTTTTCACTGAGCGATGTGCAGGCGCTGATGGCGTGCCTGTCGGATGCCGGAGAAAGGATCGATTTCTACTGCTGGGATCTTTATGCGCGCGCCTCGCAGTGGTACGAAGGGGATCCCTCGCAAAAAGAGGCACGCAAAAAAATCCGCCTGGACACGCTGCATGAGATCGAGCGGGGTGGCAACGACGCAGCCCAGATCGGCGATTTGATATCGACGGCGGTGCTCCGGCGGCATCTGGAAACGATGTTGCGGCTGGATATCGAATATGACTTTCTGCCGCGTGAGAGCGAGATCCTGCGCCTGCATTTCTGGGAGAGCGCATTCGAGCAGCTGAAAGCGAAGGGCGTGCTCTATTTCGAGACCGAAGGCAAGAACAAGGGCTGCTGGGTGATGAAGAGAGGAACTGGCCGCATGGGCGGTCTTTCTCGCGAAGACAGCGATGAGCTGGACGAGTCCGGGTGGGTCAATGGTCCTGACGAAGATGCTAAAGTGATCGTCCGTTCCAACGGCACGGTCACTTACGTCGGCAAGGATATCGCCTACCACTTGTGGAAGTTCGGATTGCTGGGGCGCGATTTCGGATACCGGCGGTTCTTCGAGTATCCCGACCACGAGTGCTGGATCTCGGCGGAGAGTAGTGAGGACGATCACCCGCACTTCGGAGAAGCGCAGGCAATCTACAACGTGATCGATTCACGGCAGGCCGATCCGCAGGCGAATGTGATTGAGGCGCTGCGCGGGTTGGGATACACCGAGCAGGCCGCGCACTACACGCACTTTTCTTATGAGATGGTCGCGCTGACTCCGCGCTGCGCGCTGGAGCTGGGATATGACGTTTCTGAAGAAGATCAGGGGCGGCCATATATCGAGGTCTCGGGGCGCAAGGGCTTCGGTGTGAAGGCGGACGACCTGATCGACAAGCTGATTGCCGCTACGCAGCGGGAGGTGGACGAGCGTCATCCGGAACTGGACGCAGGGGAGCGCGGGCAGATTGCAGAGGAGATCGCCATCGGCGCGCTGCGCTACTTCATGTTGAAGTACACGCGGAATTCGGTGATCGCCTTTGACTTTAAGGACGCGCTCAATTTCGAAGGCGAAACCGGGCCTTACATCCAATACGCGGTGGTGCGGACGCGCAGCATCTTTCGCAAGGGGGAGACGACTCCCGAGCAGGGGCTGGCGGACATGGCCGACATCGATGCAGCGCCCTACTTGGCGGGGGAGGACGCGGACAGCATCTGGCAGCTATGGCTGCGCGCGGCGAAGACGTCTCTGCTGCTCGAACAATGTATCGCTATGGCAGAGCCGGCTTATCTCGCGAGACATGCATTTCAACTGGCCCAGGATTTCAGCAACTTCTACCGCAGGCATCACATTCTGACCGAGGCCGATCCGGCCCGGAAGAAGCTCCTGCTGGCGACAGCGGCAGTGGCGCAGCGGGAGCTGATCCGCTCGCTGCGCTGGCTGGGGATCGGCGCTCCGGGAGTGATGTGACGTGTAGGAAGTAGGGTTCAGAAAAGGGCGCTCCAGCCGGGAGCGCCCTTTGTATCTGTGACGGTTACGTGTTACTGGATTGGCTGGCCGCCCGCCGTCATCTGATTGATCTGCTGCTGGTCGAACTGCTTGATGCCGTCGGGTAGCGGCGCGTAGTTGAGTGATCCGGCGGTCGGTTGGCCGTCGGTAATGATGTACTGAATGAAGCTCTTGAGCGCGGCGCGCTTGGCCTTGTCCGGACCATCCTTGGGGATGATGAGAAAGGTCAGCGTGGAGATGGGATAGGCGTCAGTGGCGTTCGCCGGCGGGTTCACGATCGGTTGCCGGGGATCCTGGGAGAGCTGGGCGGTAAAGGCATTGATGGCGGCGGTCGTGCTCTGCGCGGTTGGTGCAATGTAGTTGCCGGCTTGATTCTTGATCTTTGCGACGGGAAGGTGATTCTGCTCGGCGTAGGTCAGTTCCACATAACCGATCGCGCCGGGGGACTGGCGAAGCTGCCCGGTGACACCTTCGCTGCCCTTGCCGCCGAGTCCGAGGGGCCAGGCTACACTGTTGCCCTTGCCGATCTTGGTTTGCCATTCAGGGCTGACAGCGGCGAGGTAAGTAGTGAAGGCATTGGTGGTTCCACTACCCTCGGCGCGATGGACGACAACAATCGGCTTCGAGGGAAGCTTCACTCCCGGGTTGTCCTTCACGAGGAGTGGGTCGTGCCAGGTTTTCACATTGCCGAGAAAGATTCCGGCGAGAGTTTCGGGGGAAAGCTGGAGGGGCTGCGTGAGTTCGGGCAGATTGTAGGTGATGCAGACAGGGCCAGCGGTCTCGGGAATCTGAACGATGGGAGGCATGCCTGCCAACTGGTCGTCGGCGAGGGGCGCGTCGGAGGCTCCGAAGTCCACGGTGCCGGCCTTTACCTGCTGAACGCCGCCTCCGGAGCCGATGGACTGGTAGTTAATCTGGACGCTGGGGTGAGATTGGGAGAAATCCTGAATCCAGCGGGTCATGACGGGGTAGACAAAGCTGCTGCCGGCTCCGGAAAGCTGAACGTTGCTGGAGGATTTGCAGCCTGTGAGGGCCAGTGCGGCGAGGATGAGCAGTGATGCGGCGCGGGTTCGGTTGTACATTCTTCCTCCACAGATCAGATCGTCACGCGGTGCGATGAGCGGATAGAGGTTTGAGTTGGTTTCGTGAGCTCGGCGACTTAATCTCGCCACTCAATTAAAGCATTCCAGCTTTCGATTCAATAGAGCAATCCCGATTCGCAAGGATTCACGGGATTTTTGCGTACCCGTCGGCTCGTGCTGTCCTGCGATGGTGTTAAGTAAACAATCTCTATGACCCATAGCTACACTTTGAAAGGGAGCACGTCGCGGCAGGTGTCGTAGATATACCGGTGGGCGTCCGCCGAGGATTCCTTTAGCTGGACCGCACTCGACGACTTGCCGCCCAGATGGGTGCAGGCCACGCCGGCGAGACGGATACGGTATCCCTGCCGCCGGACTTCGCAGCTCAGCCAATAGTCATAGCAGAAATACCCGATGGGCGTTCCAGTCGGCCATCCGCCGGCCTTCTCGAGAATCTCGCGCCGGACGAACATGGCGAATCCGTCGAGCACCGCGACATCGCATGCTCTCGTGAATCTCTTCCCGTGGCGTTCCGCATCGAACATGTTCGAGCGAAAGTCGGAGCGCCCGAGTTGAGGGAGGCGATATGGCATCTGATAGAGGCTCTCCGATCCGTGACGGAGCGCGCCGCCAAATCCGACCATCCCCACTCTGGGGTCGTCGAACTCCTTTATCACTCGTCCGAACCAATCGTCGTCTCGAACCACCACATCGTCGTGGACGTACCCAAGGATGGATGATGAAGTGGATTCGAGTCCCTGCTGATAAGCGTGGAGAACGCTGAGGTGATTTTCCGTGGTATCGATCACCTGAAGCTGCGTTGACGGCAGGTCTTCTGAGGGAAACCAGGAGCGGACGCACTTCTCCCATCCGGACCACTTCAGCGTCGCGACGATCAGCGTCAGGTCCATGGAATAACTCGCGTGTTGTGCTTCGTTCCGATCAGCGGACCGCTAGCCGGCGGCGAGTTCTTTGGCCCGCTGGGTGGCGCGCATGACGGCCTTGATCAGGGTGACGCGCAGGCCGCCCTCTTCGAGTTCCAGGATGCCGTCAATCGTACAGCCGGCGGGCGTGGTCACCGCGTCTTTGAGCAGCGCGGGATGATAGCCGGTTTCAAGCACCATGCGGGCCGCGCCGTAGGTGGTCTGCGCGGCGAGCAGCGTGGCAATGTCGCGAGGCAGGCCGACCTTGACCCCGGCTTCGGCGAGCGATTCGAGAATGATGTAGATGAAGGCCGGGCCGCTGGCGGAGAGTCCGGTGACGGCGTCCATGTGCTTCTCGTCGACGATCACGGTACGGCCCACGGTCTCAAAGATGCGGGTGGCGAAGGCCATCTGCGGCTCGGTGACATAGCGTCCGCGGCAGAGCGCGGAGATGCCGGCACCGAGCATGGATGGCGTGTTGGGCATGCTGCGGATCACAGGGATCTCGATGCCCGCAGCCTGCTCGATGGCGGCCGTTTTCACAGAAGCGGCGAAGGAGATGAGCAGCTTGCCGGTCGTCAGCGTGGGAGCTATCTGCGCGATGAGATCGGGAATCTGGAACGGTTTTACGCCGAGCAGGATAACGTCGGCCTGCTCGACGACGGCGCGGTTGTCGGTCGAGACGTGTACGCCCCATTGCGCAGAGAGCGCGGCGGCACGGTCGGCGTGCGCGACGGTGGCGAGAAGCTGGTCAGAGTGCAAGATCTGCTGTTTGAGGAAAGCCTGGAGGAGGATTCCGCCCATCTTGCCGGCTCCGAGCACGGCGACACGTAACTGGGATAGATCTTGATCGATTGATGCGGTGTTCATGGTCTTTACAGAGTACAGGAGCGGGTGTTTTGAGGTTGACTGTCCAATATCTCTGACGCGTTTGCCTATTTGGATTTCTGGCTTGCGATCCAGGCGTCGATGCGTTGTTCGAGGATATCGAGCGGCACGGCGCCGGAGTCGAGGACCTGGTCGTGGAAGGCGCGGATATCGAATTTTGCGCCGAGGGCCTCCTGGGCGCGGGCGCGGAGTTCGAGGATTTTCAGCTGGCCGATCTTATAGCCGAGCGCCTGACCAGGCCACGCGACATATCGGTCGATCTCGGCTTGAATGTTGGTGTCGTCCATCGAGGAGTGGTCGCGGAAGTAAGACAGCATCTCGTCGCGCTTCCAGCGCATGGAGTGGACGCCGGTATCGACAACGAGGCGGATAGCGCGCCATGTGTCGGCTTCGAGGCGTCCGTAGTCGGACCAAGGGTCTTGGTAGAAGCCAATATCTTTGCCGAGCCGTTCGGAGTAGAGAGCCCAGCCCTCGGTGTAGGCGGTGTAGTCGATGTAGTTGCGGAAGGTAGGCAGCCCGGTGAGTTCCTGTGCGATGGAGATTTGCAGGTGGTGGCCCGGGATGCCTTCGTGATAGCTGATGGATTCGACGTTGGTGAGTGCTCGATCCTTGAACTTGTAGAAGTTGACGTAGACGATGCCGGGACGCTTGCCATCGGGGCTCCCTTGCACGTAATAGGCCTGGGTCTGGTCCTGCTGCATGTACTCAGGGACCGGGTGGACGACGAGCGGCGCCTTGGGCAGCGTTCCGAAAAGCTCGGGCAGTTTGGGCGGCATCTGGTCGATGTAGTGGCTATACAGGCCGATGAGCTGATCGGTGGACTGCGCGTGCAGTTTGGGGTCGACGGCAATGGATGCGCGCAGCGAGGCGAGGTCCTTGAAGCCGAGCTTCTGCGCGATAACCAGCATCTCGGCTTCGTCGCGCTTGACCTCGTCGAGTCCGAGCTGGTGAATGGCAGCCGGCGTGAGGTTGGTGGTGGTGCTTTGGCGGACGAGGAAGGCGTAGTACTTGTCTCCGTCGGGGAGGGACCAGAGGCCGGGGTCGGCGCGGCCTGCAGGGATGTAAGACGACGTCAGAAAGCGTCCGAATTGCGCGTAGGCGGGCAGGACCTGTTTCTGGATGGCTTCGAGAATGGTGGTCTTGATGCGGGTCTGGTCTTCCGCGGAGATGCTTGCCGGGAACTTCTGCAGGGGGCGCGCGAAGGGAGATTCCTCCGGCTTCTGCTGGACGATGGCATTGACCTGAACGAGAACCTTCTCCAGGATGTATTTCGGCGGGACGCGGTTGTCTTCGACGCCGGTCATCATGTTGGTGCTGATCTGCTGGAAGACGGTAGGAATCTGCGAGAGGCGCGCGATGTAGTCGTCGTAATCCTTAACGGTTTCGAAGGTGAGGAGCGGAACGAGCTGGGGCAGCTCAATGTGCGGGCCCCACATCTGGGTAACGGGCATCTCCCAGGGTTTGAATTCGGCCTCTTCCTGCTGTGCGACGAGCTTGCGCACCATTAAATCGTGGCTGAGGATCTCCTGATCGGTCAGGCCGGCGGTGTCGATGGAGGCGAGTCGAACGATGTAGTCGCGCCCGCGAGCTAGCTGGTCATTGTAGGCGGCGACGGAGTAGTCGGAGAGCTGGTCGTTGTAGCGCTTGTCGCCGATGGAGGAGGCAAATTCGGGGGAGTGGCGGAGTTGCTCCTCCCACATCTCGGCGAAGAGGGCTTTGAGGGCGGCGCGGCGATCTTCAAGCGTGACAGGAATGGCTGGTGTGGCGGGGCCGGGCAATCCCTGGGTTCCGGCGGACCTGCTGACGGACTTTGGGAAGGTTTGTGCGAGGAGAGGCAGCGAAAAGAGGGCGGCGAGGCCGAGAGCAAAGACTTTTTTCATGAAGAGCCACGGCGATGGCCGCTGAGCCCAGTGTAAGCGATGTGTAGATGATCGCGGATGGAGAGACTAGTTGGAAGCGGGCAGAGCGCTCGCGCTGGTGGAATTGGAGCTGCCGGCGTCGAGCAGTGAATCCATTGGCCTTCGCATTCGAGGGCCGCGCTGTGGATGACGCCCTGGAGCTCGCGGACATTGCCAGGCCAGGGATGGGAGTTGAGGTGAGGCAGGGTCAGGGGGGCAAGGCCGGGGACAGGCTTGCCGTGCGTCGCGGAAAAACGTTGCGCGAAGAAATTGGCCAGCAGGGCAAGGTCGTCGCGGCGCTCGCGCAGCGGTGGAATGGCGAAGCGAATGGCGATAAGGCGATTGCAAAGGTCAGCCCGGAAAGCGGGGGAAGCGGAGAGTTTGCGCAGTGGCTGGTTGGAGCTGAAGAAGAGCTGCCAGGGAATGGAGTCCACGGTATGGCGCGCATGCTGATGATCGAGCCATTGCAGAAGGGCGAGCAGCCGCGCCTGCCGTTCGAGTGAGAGCGCTTCGACGTGGCACAGGAAAAGAGTGCCTTCGCGGGCGTCTCTCCTTACCGGCATGAGGGGGACGAGCGAGGGGGCCGTGTTGGAAGAACTGTACTGCGGGGCAGGGAATGAAGGGCGCCGCCGACACCGGGCCGAGAGCGTGGAGCGTTTGCGCGGCGAGTGCTTTGCCCGTGCCGCTTTCCCCTCCGATCGTTGCAATGCGCAAATGGCGCGAGGTGCAGCGAATCTGCGAAAAGAGCCTCTGCATGACCGGGCTGCGCCCGACCATGGCGCCCAGCGTCCACTCGGGATGATCGGCAATTACATGCGGCGCGGACGCAGCCGGGGCCGGCAGTTCTTCTTCGATGCGTTGTGGTGAATACAAGGCCCTCGTCCTTTGCAGACACATGGCTTATCGGCGGGGGCGCGGGAAGATTTAGGGAGTCAGGGTCTGCTCGCTCCTGGAATGCCCACTCTTGGTGGAGTGGCTACCCGATCCCGAATGGCGGATGCGGTTGGAGGGCTCATCGGAGAAGATCTTTCCATCGCGAATATGGACGATGCGGTGAGCGAACTCGGCGATGTCGGGTTCGTGGGTGACGAGCACGATAGTGTTGCCCCTGGAGTGCAAGTCGTCGAACAGGGCCATGATCTCGTCGCCGGTCTTCGAATCGAGGTTGCCGGTGGGCTCGTCGGCCAGGATGATGGATGGGCGGTTAATGAGAGCGCGGGCGATGGCTACGCGCTGGCGCTGACCGCCGGAGAGCTCGTTCGGCTTGTGGTGCATGCGCCCGTCAAGATTGACAGCTCGCAACGCCGCTTGCGCGCGCTCAAGCCGCTGCGCGGCGGGGGTACCATTGTAGATCAGGGGCAACTCAACGTTATGCAGAGCGGTGGCGCGGGCCAAAAGATTGAAGGTCTGGAAGACGAAGCCGATTTCCTTATTGCGGATGCGGGCGAGTTCGTCGTCGTTCAGTTCGCTGACCAAATGTCCGTTGAGCCAGTACTTGCCCTGGCTGGGGGAATCGAGGCAGCCGATGAGGTTCATGAGCGTCGATTTGCCGGAGCCCGAGGGGCCCATGATGGCGACGTACTCGTTGTGCCGGATGCTGAGCGAGATACCCTGCAGTGCATGCACCTGCTGCTCGGAGCCCATGTCGTAGGTCTTCCAGATATCCTCGACGACGATCACGTCACCCTCGGGCACCGCCGGGCGGTTCTTCTCCTCCGCGTAAGGGGCCGTTGTGGGGTTCGTATCGGTGGTGGTCTCGGTCGTCATCCAATGCTCCTGTTCAGCCGGCGGGCAGTCCGTAATCTCAGGGTCTTCGTGCCATAAGGATAAGGATACAGGGTGACGGTTCTTCGGCGAGAAAAGCCGCTCGATTTCGTTAAACCCGTGTTCCAGTGACCCTGAACTTGCTGAAGCGTTGCGCATCCGCATCACACTGTACGTTTTGGATGCGCATGCAGTTCCAACGTTAATCCGCGCGCACCCGAGAACTACGATCCCGAGGACTCAGTGTCCTTGGGAGGCGCGATCGGTGTAGTGTCACGCTTCACCAGGGCGTTACTTTTGAGATCGCGCAGCACATGGAAGGTCCCGATGACGATTTCGTCGCCCGGCTTCACACCGCTGGTGACTTCGATGTCGGTAGTGCCGGTGATGCCGGTGGTGACGGGGACGAAGTGGGCGCGCAATTTGCCCTTTTCATCGGTCAGAACGAAGACGCCCTGAACCTGCTTTTGCGTGGGATCGGGGACTGCGTCTGCCTTTGCTCCCGGCACGTCCGGAGCGCGCATGGCAAGCGCCTGAATAGGAATGGCGACAATGTTATCTTTCCTGGCGGTCTGGATTTTAGCGGTCGTCGAAAGGCCGGGACGGAGTTCGTCAGAGGGGTTATCAAGGGTGATGACAACCTTGAAATCCTTGGCTTCCTCCTGGCCGCTGGTCGACTGGCTGGTGGCGACGCCGGTCGACCGCAGCAGGGCCTGATCGCCGACCTCGGTGACATGCCCCTTGAAGACTTTTCCGGGAAGAGCGTCAACAGTGACGTCAGCGCCCTGGCCTAGAGCTACGTTGACGATGTCAGTTTCGTCTACCTTGACCTCGGCGGTGATGACCGACATATCAGCCAGCGTCATCAGGGTCGAGCCCTGGGCGTTCTGAATGCCTTCGACGACAGTTTCGCCTTCGCGCACTGGCAAATTGGTTACGATGCCATCAAATGGGGCGATGGCTACGGTCTTGCCAAGCAGATCAATGTTGGCGCGAAGCGTGGCTTCCTGGGTGTTCAAATGGCCGCGTCCGGATTGCGTCTGCGCCTTGGCCTGGCCGAGAGCGGCATTGGATTGCGCGAGGGTAGCAACGGCCAGATCGTAGGCGGCTTTCTTGGCGTCGTAATCCTGCTTTGCCATAATCTGGTCCTTGAAGAGGGCCTTGGCCCGGTCATAATCGAGCTTTTTCTGCTCAAGGTCCGCTTTGGCGTGCTCGACGTTGGCCTCCTGGGTTTTTTCGGCAGCGACATCGGCAGCTATGTCCGTCTCAGCGGCCGCGATCGAGGCTTTTTGACCCTCGACGTTTGCACCTTGCTGCACGTTCTCAATGCTGGCGACTTCCTCGCCCTTCTTGACCTTGTCGCCTTCCTTTACATAGAGATGCGTGAGGCGGCCAAAGGCTGTAGCCCCGAGGTTGACGTAGGTTTTGGGCTTGATCTGGCCCGTTCCGCTGACCGTCGAGACGAGGTCTTTCCGGACAGCCTTTCCGGTGATCACTTTGGTGTATCCGGATTGGGCGCGGACCACTGTGAAACCAACAATAGCTGCCACGGCGAGAACAATGACAACTGCAACAATAATTTTTTTCAAGCTCGTTTCCCTGTAGGCGGATTTGCCAGCATCGCCTTTGGGGGAAACTACGCAAAATCAGGACTAACGGTTCCCGACCGGGTAGTGGAGCGCCAGCGACGCCGATGGAGTTCACGCGGCGAATTCAAGTTCAATGATATCAGGCGGAGCTGACATTCAGTCGACCATTAGTCCTGTTTTTCGGATGGCACAGAGAAATGCGCGATGGCCCCGATGGTTCAAGAATGCAAGAGAACGCTTGTATCTAACGTTACGAGTCCGTAAAATCAGAACGCTGTATAGGAGCAGTAAGCGGCGTATGTCAACGGGACGTTATTCCTTCATTCTTGCAGTTGCATTCGGTACGCTTGCGGCAATTCCTTCGGTCCAGGGCCAGCAGCCCGCCCAGACCAATGCACAGGCATCGCCTGCACAGGCATCGCCGGACTCCCAGAATCAAGATCCTTTGAAACGGCAGCTTTCCGACAAGGAGCGCTTCAAACAGCAAAAGGAACTAAAGCAGGAGCTGCACGGAACCTACAAGAAATGGGTGGACGAAGATGTCCACTGGATTATTACCGACCAGGAACTGAAGGCGTTCAAGAGCCTGAGCAACGACGAGGAACGAGACGCTTTCATCGAGCAGTTCTGGCAGCGGCGCAATCCCAGTCCGGATTCTCCTGAGAACGAGTTCCGCGAAGAGCACTACCGGCGCATCGCTTATGCCAACGAGCATTTCGCTGCTGGAAAGCCGGGATGGAAGACAGACCGCGGCCACATGTACATTTCCTTCGGCAAGCCGGACAGCATCGACTCCCACCCCAGCGGCGGGATGTATGATCGGCCGATGGCTGAAGGCGGCGGCCAGACTTCGACCTTTCCTTTTGAGATATGGCATTACCGCTACCTGGATGGCGTCGGCGACAATATCGACATTGAATTTGTCGATACGTGCATGTGCGGCGATTACCACATGACGATCGACCGCTCGGAGAAGGACGCGCTGCTGCATGTCCCGGGAGCGGGTGCGACGCTTTACGAACAAATGGGCATGGCCAAGCAGTCAGAACGCTTCCAGGGGGGATTGGAAAGCCTCGGGAAAGGCCCGAATAGTGCAATGAATCAGGGCAAGGAGTTCGATCGTCTGGAGCAGTTTGCGAAGCTGCAGGCGCCGCCCCCGGTCAAGTTCAAGGATCTTGAATCGTTCCTGTCCAACCACAAACTATTGACGGGTCCAATTTTCCCATTCGATGTGCGGACGGATTTCGTGAAGGTGACCGACGACACGGTGCTGGTGCCGGTCACGCTGCAGATCAAGAATCGCGATATCACTTTTAACACCAAGGATGGCGTTGCGAAGGGCGAGGTGAACATCCTGGGCCGGGTTTCGACGATCACCGACCACGTCGTGCAGACCTTTGAAGAGACGGTGGAAGTTGAACAGCCCGCGGAGTTGCTGCCGCAAACCCTTGACCGCTCCGAGCTTTACTGGAAGGCGCTGCCACTGCGGCCAGGACGCTATCGCGTTGACGTAGCGATCAAGGACGTGAACAATGTCGACCACGTTGGCGTATGGGCGCAGGGCATCACAGTACCGAAGTACGACGACGATCGGCTGTCAGCCTCGTCGTTGATATTGTCGGACAAGATGTATCGCGTGCCCTCGAAGGAGATCGGCACGGGCAATTTCATCATCGGCAATACTTATATCCGGCCCCGGGTGACGGCCAACGCGGCGACGCCGGTCAGCTTCCATCGCGACCAGAAGTTGAGCTTCTGGATGCAGGTGTACAACCTGGGCATCGATGAAAAGAGCAAGCAGAATTCGGCGAAGATTACGTATCAGATCATCGACACCGCGACGAACAAGGCCCTCCTTGATACGGAAGAGGATTCGAAGAGTCTGAGCGCAAATTCCGACCAGGTGACGGTGGAAAAGAGTGTCCCCCTTGCCAGCCTTCAGCCGGGGAAGTACCTTGTGAAGATAATGGTGAACGACAGCGTCTCGAAGCAGGAGATTGCGCAGACGGCCCCCTTCACCGTAGAGTAACCAAAATACCGGATGAGCTGCCGGAGAGCAGCGAAATCCAAACGTTCGATCGATGTCTGGAGCAAAAGGGCCAGGGAGCAACAAACAACTGACTCAGTGAACCGAAGGTCTTCCATAGTCGTCCCCGTTATTGCGCTGCTTCTTGCGGCGCTGTCACTGCCCGTCTACGCCGGTACAGACGGAGCGGTAAGCGGCGTGGTGCGAGATGGCAAGGGCACCCCCCAGATCGGCACCCTGGTTCAGCTGCTGAGTCCGGATTTCTCAGTCATTGCACAAACATTTACAGACGATCATGGCCGATACGAACTGGCCAGCGTGTTACCCGGCGTTTATGGAGTGAAGGCCACGGGGTCGCTTTTTCTGCCTACGCTGCGCGAGAACCTGCACATTACCGCCAGTTCAAGACTCGTTGTCAACCTGACTCTGAGCACCTTATACGAAGCGTTCCGCTGGCTTCCGGCGCAACCGCGCCAAGCGGATGAGCCCCAGGATGACTGGACATGGACGCTTCGCCTTTCGGCCAACCGGCCGCTGCTTCGTCTGCTCGAAGATGGTCCTCTGGTGGTGGTGACGGAAGCCGAAGGTCAAAACCCGGCGCTCAAGGCAAGAGTGACGATTCGTGGGGGGGAGAGCGGCTTTGGGGATGGCGGTGTGCATCACGATTTCGAGATGCGGCGGTCGAATGACGACTCGCATCAGCTCATTCTCCGGGCGGATTTGAGCCAGTCGGAAGATCCGGCGCTTAATACGGTCGTGGGCTATGAACAGCAGCTGGCGCCGGGCAGGATTCTTCGCACAGTCGGCGCTTTCTTAGATCGTCCGGAAATTGCCGGGGGCCCCGACGCGCAGGGCCTGCAGGCAATGGTGCTGCGCACTGCTGAAACGATGAGCCTGAACGAAGCTGTCGAGGCTGAGGTCGGGAACGAGATTGAGGCGGTCCATCTGGGGACGACTGAGTTCGCGAATCATCCCTTCGCCGCTCTTCGCATCCGTGCCGGTGATGCAACGATTTCATACAGGGTGGCCACTGCGCCCGGCATACAACAGGCGGATGCAATCGATCGTGCAAGCACGCTGCCGCCGGCGATCGCCGAGCGCGAGGGGCAGCTCGTGCTGGAGCACGGGCTGCATCAAGAGGTTGGTTTTGCACGCGCCAGCGGAAATCTGCGTGTTCGCATCACTGCCTTCCACGACAGTATCGAGCACCCCGTGGTCAATGGCGGTGGAGTGATTTCGGCGGCGGACTGGAAGAGCGGCAACGTGCTTTATGATTCATCCACCGGCGCATTGAAGGTTGCGGGCGAGAATTATTCCGGCGACGGACTTCTGGCCGAACTCAAGGAGATGCTGCCGGACGATACCTGGATCACTGTCGGCATGGCCACTGGAAATGCCCTGACGATGGAAGCGCAACCTATTCCAGTGAGCCTTGAAAATGGACTGCTCAGCCTGCAGCCGCGACGGGCAGAGATGATTGCGGTGGCATACGGCGGTAAGTTGCACCATCCCGGCACGCAGTGGCAGGCATCGTATCGCTGGCAGCAGCCCGGTACTCTCACGGCCGTCGATCCCTTCGATACCAATCTGCGCGACCCCTATCTCAGCTTCTACCTGCGTCAACCGATCCATTGCCGGGGCATTCTCCCGAATGGCATGGAAGCGCTGATCGATGTAAGGAACCTGCTCGCCCAGG
>Ga0207021_1010_pt1 | contig 61564 bp, 62 predicted proteins | sample Alteio_BWMinCont_49_FD_153496 | JGI IMG/M metagenome (GOLD analysis project Ga0207021, IMG submission 153496) | Enriched cells from forest soil in Barre Woods Harvard Forest LTER site, Petersham, Massachusetts, United States -... | ecosystem: Environmental > Terrestrial > Soil > Temperate forest >... | reverse complement strand
CGAGACTTGGAGATGGCGAGAGCACGTTGCTGTCCATCCACGATCCAACCAGGTTTGCGACCGCCTTGACGTGGCAGTGGAATCTCTAGCGTGCCGGCAACGACCAGGCCATCGCGTACATGCGGACCTCGACTTGCTACGAAGCGAACGCGGGAAGAAAGAGCGAGTATCAGCGAGTTCGGAAAGAGAACTTTATCGCTATTCAAGTAGTCCACTATTCCTTGCACATGACGCTTAACTTCTGTGCGCTGATACCCGAGTAGTTTTCCTGCCTCATCTCTTGATATCCGAGAGATGTCGGCTACATTAAGAACTTCATCGCCGGTGAGACATAACAAGTACAGGGGATGCCCTTTGCATTGCTCTATGCGCAGGGCGCGACGCCGTAGAGTGGAAACTTTCTTTTTAGCCATAGAGTTCTGGTTGAGCCTCCTGTCTCAATTGCACGTAGAGCTCACCAAAACGTTTTTGCTCACAAGCCTTTCCTGCTGCACGAAACTCTTCAAGGAGTCTTGTTTTACTAGCCAAGGGAGTCTTTTTCAGCCTTGCTTGTATGAACCTGACTACCTCAATATCGGTTTGTTGTGCGCGAGTTACGGGCGCTTTTGTCCGGACCTCTATGGAGCTTAATAGGGCAGCCATATGATGAATCGACGGTTCGGCATCTGCCTCGAAGCCAAACAGAAAGCGAGCAACCCGCGCGTTTAATGACGTTAGGGTTACTCCGAGGGATGCTGACAGTCGGCCATCGCAGGGCAACAGATTGTCACTCCAAGGGTGGTGTTCGCCTCGGGTCCCACATGAAATGATCGACAGGTACTGCTTGAAAAAATTGCACTCAAGTACTCCTAGAAGATCGTCGCTGACCGCGTTCAGGTAGTCAGCCGAAAGGGCGACGATCAGGGGCGTCCTCGGGAAAGCCTGGGCAAGCGCCGAGAGGGAACGCGGAAAGTTCGCTTCACGTGGAAAGACGTATGAACAGGCACCAGTCCACCAACTTTGTATGGCGGCATGACTTACTGATCCACGTGCAACATAGTCCTTGGCATTCGAAGAAAAAGCTGCCTGATAGGGTTTGATCCGCGTGCCTGGCTGGATTAGGCCGTAACCTGCGGAGCAGATCCAGAGTCGCACATTCCAGCCACTATCCTTCGCATCTTGCGGAATATTGCGTGCTACAGACCAGTGCTCCCCCATATATAGGTTCTCGGCTGGGTATTCCTTCGCCTGTGCGGTTCTCAGCCGCTCCTTCCATGTCCGCAGTCGCTTCCGCATGTCAGATCCGTCCAATTCACTGGCGGCTAGACCGGGAGCGGTCTCGTAGCGCTTTCGATTGGAGCAACTGACGACAAGATTAACTGCGCGACCCATATAAGAACTCCTACTGCAGTTTCCGAAACAGCCACAATGATAAAACTACGAACATCGCTCCTCAAAATATTCATGCCACTTAGGAGCGCGCCCACTCTATTTCCGCAAATGCGCCGTGATTGTGGATACTCTCGTGGTTGAGTGCATGGACGTGAAACCAGGTGAGGCGTTCGTCGACTTGCAGCTTCGCAGCTACGTTACGAACGATATCTTCGACGAAAACCGGGTTGTCGTAGGCCTGCATCGTGACATGGCGCTCATCCTCGCGTTTCAGCAGCGCATATACGGGCGCAGAGGCGCAGGCTTCGGCCACTTCAATCAGTTCTTCAATCCAGATCAGTGCGGGACTGCCAGCATCCGTAGCGCTACTCCGGACCTTGATCGTGATCTCTCCCCGTTGATTGTGAGCACCGTAGTCACTGATCGCTTTACTGCAGGGGCAAAGGCTAGTAACTGGTACACAGACCGACAAAATGAAATCGGACTTGCTGCCATTGGCTTCGCCAACAAATTTACACTGATAGTCCATTAACCCGACCGCGCCTGAGACGGGTGCAGTCCTCTCCAGGAAATAGGGAAATGCGGCCTCTATGTGCGCGCTTTCAGCCATCAGTCTTTCCTTCATTTCTCTCAGCATCTGGGGCAAAGTCCTCATTGTGACTTCACCTCGATGAGCATTCAGAGTCTCGATGAAACGGCTCATGTGCGTCCCTTTGAACTCGTGTGGAAGATTGACTGACATGGACAGTCGGGCAATCGTCGACTGGCGCTGATTCTTTCGATCAAGCACGACGATCGGGTATTGGAGGTTGCAGACTCCAACTTTGTCGATCGCGATCTGGCGGTGGTCCACTTGATTTTGAATATCGTGCATTTGGTTAGGTCTCCGACTCGCCGTTGTAAATGCAACCCGAGGTACAAGTTTCACGGACCACGATCCTACTCAGAGATGGCAAGGACGACTGAAGCCGCTGCCAAACCCAACGTGCAATGTTTTCGCTCGTTGGGTTCTCCAATCCTTCCACTTCGTTCAAGTAGTGGTGGTCGATTTGGTCTTCAATTGCCTTGAAAGCGCCCTTAATGTCGGCAAAGTCGATGATCCAGCCAAACTTTGGATCGATTGGACCTTGAACGTGGACTTCGATTTGGAAGCTATGGCCATGCAGACGACCGCATTTGTGCCCGGAGGGCACGTATGGGAGGCGGTGGGCCGCTTCGATCGTGAATACCTTGAAAATCTCCATCGCTTCTCCTTTCATCGAATTCCCACGAACTTGTGTGTCTGAAGGCTCAGTCGCCAAACGGGATTGCCAAGGCAATAGCGGAGTGCTTGCTCCGTATTGGCTTTGCGATGAGGTCCGTCCATCGGTTGTAAGAAGAAATGCCGAAATGCCAACCCTTGAAATTCTTCCGGCGGGGCACCTGCTTGCGGAAAGACCAACTTGAGTTCATCGCCAGTGTTCTGGATGAGCTTCGTGCCAGCTTTCGGACTCACGCAGATCCAGTCGAGGCCGCTGGGCGCGGTAACAGTTCCATTTGTTTCCACTGCAATCTCAAACTCCCGAGAATGCAGCGCTTCGATCAGCGGACAGTCCAATTGCAGGAGCGGTTCGCCTCCGGTGAATACCACAAACTTCTTTCCAGAACTAGAAGCTGATTGCCAGGTTTGTTCGATTCGGTTTGCCAATTGTGCTTCGGTACCGAATTTGCCCCCATCAGGGCCTTCAGTTCCGAGGAAGTCCGTATCGCAGAATTTGCAGATAGCGTTAACACGATCCTTTTCGTGGCCGGACCATAAATTGCAACCGACAAAACGGCAGAAGACAGCCGCTCGACCGGTTTGAACTCCCTCCCCTTGCAACGTGTAAAAAATCTCCTTCACTGCATAGCTCATACACGAACCTCAGTGGTTGCTCCCCTATACATCAGTGGATCGATTAGGCTGTTTTCTCGGAATCCCTTCAGTCGGAGTAGGCACGAGTCGCAGGCTCTGCATGGTTCACCAGACGGGGACGGATCGTAGCAACTGCTAGTCAGACCATAGTTGACCCCAAGCTCTAGGCCTTTGCTTATGATTTCGGCTTTAGACAGCGAGATGAGCGGCGTATGGATCTTGAGACTCTGCCTGCCTTCAACTACCGCCTTAGTTGCCAGATTGGCTAGTCGCTCAAAGGCCTCGATGAACTCAGGTCGGCAGTCTGGGTATCCGCTATAGTCCAGCGCATTCACGCCGATGAAGATGTCGCTGCATTCAAGCACCTCGGCCCACGCAAGAGCGAAGGAAAGAAAAATCGTGTTTCGTGCCGGCACATATGTAATCGGAATATCCTTCGACATCTCGTCTGCACTGCGCCCCTTGGGAACGCCTATTTCTGCCGTCAGCGCAGATCCTCCGATTGCGCGTAGATCGATTGAAGCAACCCGGTGCTCTTTTGCTCCCAGCGCTGAAGCAACAGAGCGCGCGCATTCCAATTCCCACGAGTGTCGCTGTCCATAGGAAAAGGAGAGAGCGTAATTCTCATAGCCTGCAGCGCTCGCGATGGCGAGCACCGTCGTCGAATCTAACCCTCCGCTCAGTAAGACCACCGCTTTGCGCTTCTGATCAGTCATGATCCCTCCTGCTGCCGGGACCCTCTTCGGAAGAGTCCCAATTGCCTAACCGCACCGCTGCCCAGCTCAATGGGAACCAGTCGGTTCGCGAATTGCCGGATCACCTCCACCTCCTCCGCCTTGAAAAGCACCTGGCGGGTTCGGTAGCGGAGGCCCGTGGGAATGCTGCCTTTTTCCCGCCAACGCCAAAGTGTCTGACGGCTAACTCTCAGCTCATCAGACACTTCCGAATTTGTGTAGTATTCTTCGCCTTCGATTGTGACCGGCATGTTGCAGTTCTCATCACGATCCTACGGCTTGTCATCCTATGACCGCAACGGCAAATGATGTTGCACTATGTTGCACAACGTTGCAACAATTGAGGAAAACCGAGTACAAAAATGTCAGGCAGCTTTTTCTGACCAATTTGGCAGCGCGTTATGCGATTCGATACGGTCTACGAGGACGAGGCCCCTGACTCGCTTTGAGCTGGGCACATAAGGACCAAGCCACTTGCGGTCTAGCTGAACGTTTCGGGACACATTGGTCGAATCAGCTGAGGACAAGGGTAACCGGCTGAAGAGTTCTGGGTTGAGCATTCTCAGACCGTGTAGGCGGGTCCGCGGCCTTCCTGAGGAGTCGCAGCAGACTCGCATCGCGCTCATCATGCGCTGCCACCACTGAGGGCTTCCGGGAAAGTCATATTTCCCACTTGACCCGATTGCAACTCGAGGCCATTCCCTTGTCAGGCGTCGAAGACGAGATAAGCTTTCATGCATGTGCCAAACGGCGCAACCATGCCAGCGTTCAAAAGGCCATTCCTCCAGTAGTTCGTCGTTCTGCTCTTCGTTGCCCCCGATGCTGTCAGGTACCACCGCAAAGTCGCAGCCTGGGTGCCGGATCCACCGATCGACCCACGAATAATATCGACTTGGTTCGAGACGCGACTGACGCCTCCAAACTGAGTAAGCGCCATTGTCTAGGCAAAATGACTGACATACATCAGCTGCGGTCTTGATTTGATCAGGTCTCGCGAAACTGATCATGGCGTGTCGTCCTCGCCATACGACAACAGCGGTTACGGGATCACTAAACGGCCCGCCGTGATAGTGCACCATGGGACTCCTTATTTGAAAAGATTGCTCGCCCATTGACGGTTCTCTTTGGTCGAGTTGAAAGGACAGAAGTGCCCATCGCTGACTTGCCGATTGAGTGAGCACAAGTTGATCTCCGTCAAGCTGCCTCGAACGGAGTCACCGTATCGAAGAAGGGGATTATGGGGGAAAACTTTTGACAATCGATGACTGTCGTGAGTGTTTGTTGCCACTGTAGTAGGCACGCGAAGGGATCGAATGTGGCTTGCTACGGCGATGTACCTACGCCTGGCGACGGGACACTTGGCCGGGATTGAGCGCGCTACTGGTTTCCTATGATTGAGATGCCTACGAGAAAATTTTCTCTGAGATCCTCCGGTTGACGTGCGAAGCACTTCGCCGTCCCGCACGTGGTCGCCGGCGAACCACCTCGGCGCCAACACAATTTGATCGCACGAGCAGGTGGGGATCGTTTGGAATTCATTCTGTCCGGCTGGGAGGAGCTCGAGTGATCGATGAGGGGCGGGGAGTGAGCCTGGCAATCATTTCAATATCCGTTACAAAAGTGAAGTACACACTTTTTCTCTTTTAACGGCTTAGCTGTGTCCCCCTCCTTCCGATTGCGCCAGTTCGCCTGTGTGCTATGGCGCAACGTCCGTACTTCATCGATTGTTTTTCTCGCTTGTTTGCACCAACGCTAAAAATTGATCTCATTCCTCAGCACGAGGCACCCGATGAAGCAAAGACTCATTCGCGCCACCGAATTAGCAGAGTTCGTCTACTGTTCGAAGGCAGGCATTTGAAGTATGTGGATGGCGCTGAAGTATCGCCTGTAGCTCGCAAACTGCAGGCGGCTGCAAATGCCTGGCATATCGAGCAGGGTAGATCGCTTGCTCGTGGGGACAGCTACCGATGGGCAGGTTTCGCCGCCCTCATGCTTGGGCGAAATGACTGTGCTTCTGATGGCTGCTACAGCGATGGTGCTGGCGCTCCTGTTCTTTTGGTTGAGCGCACGGTCCCGCAAGAGCACCGGAATACCGGCTGGAGAGGTGTTCTATCAGGATCTTGTTGGGCAGCCTTTCGCAGCACGGGATCTGCGGTCTCCAAGATTGGGTATCTCAGGAAAGCCAGACTGCCTCATCCGAACTTCAGATGGGATTGTGCCGGTCGAACTAAAAAAATCGAAGCGGCCACCGGCCCGAGGCGAGGTCTATCCCAATCACATGATCCAGAACCTGGCCTATTGTGCACTTGTCGAAGAGCAGCTCAGGGAACGGGTTCCGTACGGCCTGGTCATTTATGCAGGACAGCAAGTCCGACGGGTGGAGTTTACAGACTCCAATCGCAAATGGCTCATGCACACGATCGCTGCAGTTCAAGCAGCTCGGCTTCGAAAGCAGGCGAAGCGTAATCACAACCAACGCGGCCGCTGTTCGGGATGCGGCGTACGCGACAAGTGTGATCAAGCTCTGCGTTGAAAATTCTCATCGGGATCTAAGTATTCGCCACGATCGAATGCATCATTCTCACGCTTGCTTTCGCGGGTCCGCAGCAAATCCGCATGCTTCGGAGCGAACACGTACTCTTCCAGGAACCGGATCCGTTGAGGTGGCCAACGACGAGTGATCAAAAGGTTGCGGTGCTCCTTGCAAAACTTCTGCAGGGCCGCAAACTCGACCGAATATATAGGCCTGCCCGTCCGCGTTTGCTCGCGCTTTGCCTGCAGAAGTCCCTGCTCGATCCAACTCATGACTTTGCTGTATCGCACGCCACAATGTGAACAGATCTGACGCAAGCTGAGTAAGTCCTTGCCGTAGTGCGTGTAGCCACGCCGATGAATCAGGTTGTATAGCGTCTTGGCTTCACAATGGAACCGTTGGGATGCCGCCTTCACACCATGCTCCGACACATATTCAATGATCGATTCAACCGTAGTCGGATCGAACGTTCGCCTGGACCCCGACCCAGGTCTCTCCACACCGTGTTTTTTCAAGAACCGCCAGCAAGCAGCTTTGTCGTAACCGGTGAGAGCTATTAGTTCTTCGCATAGCCGGACCGGATGTTGCTTCTTCTGAGCGATGTTCACCGCGTCCGCGGGCCACAGGTATTTTCTCGGTTTTTTAGGAGGCACTTCATCTCTAGTGCTCATACCGCACCTCAGTCTTTCATATACACACAACTAGGCAGAAAAGAAGAGGGGTATAGAGATTTTGTACTAATTTTTTGCGATTTCATCGAGAGCCTGTCTCGTGCTGAGGGCGAGGGACGCTGGCCCCGACTGCGCGTCCCCTCTACTGATATAAGGCATTTTGGAATGCCGTTTGGGGCCATCGGAGCTGGATTTTTTTTCTGTGTTTCATCGCGAAGCATAAGTTCAAGGTTAAAATTTGGATTGCAGCATACTGCGGCAGAGTGGCTCAAAAGCTGACGTCGCAGGAGGTCCCGTTGGACAGGCCCCCTCCCCCTTCCAGTGAATACTGGTATGTGGGGTCGCAAGACCGAACCGTGGATGATCTTTTTCGCCGGGTTTGCGCCCTTGCGTGGCCTTACGCTCTCTTCTGTGCAACGCGCTATCTCCATGACACTCACGCCGCCCACGACCTCATGGACGCAGCCGTCTCGAATGCAGAGCAGTACTATGAACGTTTCAATGGCAACCGGACTTCTGCTCAGATCTTCTATCGCATCATCAGTGTCCTGAAGCGACTTTCCAAACAGCGTGTCCAGAATAACCGCGAAATCCCTTCCGGCTCCTTGCCTGACCTGGATGAAAAGGCACGTGCGTTATCGTCGAAGCCTGAGGCCGAACAGAGAGCATACGTTGAGCAAATCCTGGCTCAGATGAGCGAGCGATCGAGGAAGATCACTTACTGGCGACTGGAGGGTCACACTTGGCGACAGATTGCCGACAAATTGAGCGCGAACCATACCGCGGTGCGGCGGGCCTACCACAGGGAACTTCGTAAATTATTGTTCCCTACTTTTGATAGCCAAAGCTCCGACGAAGGAGAGGACTGAGATCAAGAACAAGTTCAATCCGGAACACTGGTTCCTCAGCCAGGTTGAAACCCATATTCGCACCCAGCCTGCCGGGGAGAAAACCCCGCTGTGTGTCGACAACGCGTTCCTGAGAGCGTATGCAGAGAAGCCCACAAGGTTCTCGCTCTCCGATCCCCGCGTCGAGCACGTGTCTTCCTGTGACTATTGTCTGCACAACTTGCTTAATATGCGGGCGGCCCAGCGGCAGACCATCGACCGTAGACCTGTTTTCCTGCGCCACCGGCTTTCCGCATTGGCCGTTGTGGCGCTTGCATGTCTGCTGATCGGTTTCCTGACCGCAACAGTCTGGTATCACAGATCGCCACACCCAACTTCAATTCAATCGGCCGAGGTTCGCCGCACTCTTGATCTTTCAGAGTATGGAACCTATCGCGGCGACCAGCCACCGAGCAACCCTCCACTCCATCTTCCCGCCGCGCTGGTAAGGTTGGAACTTGTCCTGCCTCGTCTGAGCCAACCCGGTGCTTACTACATCATGATTGCGGCTGACAAAAACGGCCTCAATCGCGTGGCGTGTGCAAAAGCGAACGCAGTCGGGGCCGATCCGCGGACCGTGGTTACTGTGTCTCTCGATCTGAGGAGTGCGACACCAGGCAGGTACGTCTTGTTGACTCAGCTCCAGGGCGAAGACGCGCCTTACACCTATCCCCTACAAATCGAATAGTAGCGCTTCATTATGTTGTGAAACTCAATTGCGTCAGATTCTTCCTGAAGAGTGCAATACAGTGTTTCAGTTGCGGGTCGTTGCCACGACGTGCTTCGCGCCAATCGAACGCGACACTTTCATCTGGTTCGATCGGAGTGCCTTCAAGGACCGACCCTTTCCATGTGTAGTACGCTCCCGTGGGAAAAGCCACGCGGTAGCCATGACCGACCTTTGCAGAGGTAGCTGAAAGAAGTCGACCCGCTGTCTTTTCACCGACGATTACGGCGAGGGAGTTTTCCCGTGCGAAGGCGACGATCATTTCAGCGGCGCTGGCTGTATGCCGGTCCACCAGAAGAACGACATTCCCATGAAAGGGCTTGTCTCCCAGTCCTTCGGTCACAAGAACGACGGGAGATTTTTTCATAAACGCCGGCGCATAGCGGAGCGCGAGTAGCCAAAGCCCGTTTTTTGAGGCTGGAATCCTGTCGAAGCGCCGGAAACTGCTCTTTGCGTCCGCGATGTTTTGTTGAGCTGCCTTCCTATCGAGTGCGAAGCCGACTGGAAGCTGCTTGGGAGTCAGCAAACTCATCACGCGCAGTGCTCCGATTCCTCCCCCTGTGTTACCGCGAAGATCGATAATCAGGTGTTTAACATCGCCCAACTGCTCCACCTGGGTCGATATCTCATTGGCAACTTCCACGCCTACCATTCCCGGAAACATGGCCACCTTCAAGTAGCCAATGCCGTCTTGAAGACGATTTCCGACAACAAGCTTTGGTTCGACGTAGTGCAGTTTCTTGCCTTTGGGTCGAGCGACCGTGACGCTCCTCGTGCGCACTGTGCCGTCGGCAGTTAACACAGTGAGCTCCGTCGTTTCCCCCATCGCGAAAGTGGGATGCGTGGGGGGAATGATCTCCTCTGCGCCAACGCGCAACAGAATGTCGCCCGGCTCTATTGCAGCGAGCGAAGCCGCACCTCCCGGATGCACATCCTGAAAAATCCAGCGATGACCTTGATCCGTGTCATCCGCTAGATAGGTAGCGCTAAGGGCAGCTCGGCTTGAGGCTCGCCTTGCCGATCCGTGGAAGAACCCGACGTGCGAAGTCTTCAATTCCTCGAGCAATCGTGTAACGGCTTCTTCGAAACTGGCCGCCGTCGATGCGTCAACAATTACCGGCCGATGGCGCGCGATCGCGTCCTTCCAGCCCTGACCCAGCTTCTCCGGTTGATAGAACTTTTCGTCCAGGACTTTCAGGACGCGGTCGAGAATTGCCTCTTTCTGCTCTTTTGTCAGACCCTGTATTTTCGTCATAATGGCCGTCTACCCGACTCCTGAAGCGTTGCCTGCCCCTGCGCAACGTGTGTGGTTGAAGGAGGGTTCGATCCTCCAAAAAGAAGGCTGTCGGGTTCACCGACCAGCTCAAAGCTTGCCCAGAAGTATGGGCCAAAGCCTGCTCTGAGCAGCTCGATTTGTGCATCCCGAAGAGCCTGTGCTTTGCTTTCAGATTTCAAGTTGGCATAAAAATTCGTCATCAGCCGGGCTGTGGAATGATCTTCCAGCTCCCACAAGGTCGACACGACGCTACGAGCGCCGCCGTCAATGAATGCAGTTACGAGATTGTTTACGCCTGCTGCTCCCACAGGCCCAACGCCGGTATCACACGCCGAGAGCGTGACCAGGCTGGCACCGAGCCGCATTTGCCGGATCTCACGCACTTGCAGCAATCCATCGTCTGGCCCGTTTTGCTCAGGCGCGAACACGAGTGCGGACCGATCGGGGTAAGTGGGATCGACATACCCATGAAGTGCCAGGTGTAGCACTTGATATCGATCAAGGGGCAGTTCTTTAAACCGAGTCTCCGTTGCATCAGCGCCGAGCAGGATTGTGCTTGGCTTAGGCAGATCGGCCCCTGCTGTTTCCACCTCGTCCTTGCTCTCTGGAAGCGCCACGAACTCGCTTTCCTGAGGACCATTCACCCCTCGCAGAATACGTTCAAAGGGCGATGGCCTCACCTGCGTCCAGGCTGCCACACCCACATAGGGATGAGAGTAAGCATCGAGGTCGCGTTGACGATCTTTCAGAATGTGAAAAACAGTCCCCGAAGGACTGACCGCCAGCGTATGTGATTCGATGACATAGTGTGGCCCATCCATCAGCGCGCTGAAGGGTAACAAGTGCAACACCCCATCCGGTACCACAATGACCTCGGTGTTGCGCCTGTATGCCGGTATGTCTCCAAGAAGCTGTTGAAACAGTTTCTGCCCCAGGGCCAAGTCAGGCTTTCGTTGCGTGATACCAGATCGATAGTCCCGGGCCTCTTGTTCGAGAGCCTGCTTCGGCGGCAGTATGTATCGGTTAACCGATGTACGAGTGATGGACAGGGCGTACGACCGAGGATCGTCAAGTACGTATTCGACGAGCACCTGTTGGGGGCCGAGGTCGGTTTGTAACTGCGCCAAAGATACCGGGTCGACGGCCGTCTTGCCCTCTAAGAATTCAGAGGGCAATCGTCCTTCCGTCTCCCAGATCTGATCGACAATCGTTGCGCGCCGGGCGGGGTCATCGGTATTCAATAGAGCAAGATTCAAACGGACTAATTTGTGGTCAATATCGCTTGCCGGACGAGGGGGCGCTGCCTCGATGTGTTCAAGCGATTGAGCCTCTATACGGCCCCGAGCTTTCTCGATGGTTCGGAACGCGTCAGCGAACTTGTTCTGTGTGCAGAGTGAGTCGAAATAGCCGGCATAAACCTGCTGCAGTGAGGTGATCAACTCGCGTTCCACATTTGCGGTGGGAGCATGCTCCAATAAGGAATCGATCAGATCGGCACTCTTCTCATACAGAGTGTTTGATTCGCGAGTCCTTCCCAGCCGCGCCAATATCCGCGCCTTGATCGAGAGGTTTCTCGGCAGGAAGTAAAGCTCATCGGGTATTTGCTTGTTGGCGTCGATCGCGTCCTCGATGCTATGAAGCGCATCTTGGAGCTGGCCTTGCTCCACATAGAGCGCAGCCATCGAACCCTCTGTTTGCGAGAGCCCACGCCAATCAGAAACCTTCTTATCAATATCGATCGCTGCCTGATAGTCGTCAGTCGCAAACTTCGCCTGTCCCATCCGCTCATAGAGGCCGGCACGGATGCGTAGGAGTTCTGAGATATGCATGTTGAGATGCCGTGCCGTGACCCGTGCCATAGCATCATTTGTGAGCGAGATGGCTTCCTGATAACGGCCCAAGCCGCCCAGTGCCTCAATCTTCGCGGCGACGGCGATGCTTGGGTACGCTACCCCTTTCGTCGTGTTCGCGACTCGGATAGCTTCATCGAGCGGCTTGAGTGCGCGGTCGTATTTCTTGAGTTCGACCAACCCCGCGCCGTAGACGCTGGCGTACCTGACCCTGGCAGCCGGATCTCCAAGGTATTTGGCTATCAGGTATGCCTTCATGACCTTTTCTTGAGCTCCGTTAATGTCGCCGAGGAGAAACGCGGCGATCCCTTCCTCGCCCACTGCTCTCGACGCGAGCATGTAGTGATGCTGTCTCCGTGCGAGTTCGCCAACCTCGGTCCAGGTTTTCAATGCCAGGCCGGCGTCGTAATTGGTCTCCAGCATTCCCCGGATGGTAAGAATTCTCAGCCGGGTATCCGGGTCGCGGGCCGCGGGCAGTTGGAGATCGTCGGTCAGCGAAGCAATTTGTGGCGCAAAGCCAGACATCTCGCTCGTCGCCATCATTTGGCTGACACGTGCATAGAGCGCCTTGGCCTGCTCGTTCCGCTGCTGATAGAGCAGCTCCGCCTTGTGATAGACAGGAGCAGCGCTCATCCAGTCGTTTAGCCACGCCTGCTCATCGGCTTGCTGTAAGAGCCAGTCCGGGTCATCGGGCTGCCGCTGGTCGCGGTAGCCTTGGTAACTGAACCCAATTGCCAGAATTGCAAAAGCAGTCAGCAGAGTTAGAGCGATCCGGGCCCTCATCGCTCACCCGGAGCTAGGCGGAACCTCTGAAAAGGGATTGGAAGGGCCAACGTTCGGTGCCCGTACCGGGGGAAGTGCGATGGATGGGGGGCCATGCATGTCTCCGATGTTGTGGATCAACCATAATTTATTGCCTACGCATCAGCTCGCCTATTGTGCATCGCGGTGTTCTGTTCGAACTTCTCGACCAGTTTCGTCCACGATTCCAACCGCGTTTGGCACCGCGTGCAAATAGCCAGGTGCTTTGCGCGATTAATCAACAACAAGCTTCGGATGTCGAAAGCGAATTTCCGAATCTCATCTTCAGAATAACAAGCAAAGTCTCTTTCCTCGAAGTGGGGGCGAATCGATTCGGCCTTGAGCAGATCCGCCTTGCGCTTTGCCACCATATCGTCAAACTGGATGTGCCGTGCCGGCGCGTTCCTCCATAGCGTGTCATCCGTAGCCCACAGGTCCTCGAGAACAGCACTCGCATTGAGTGCGAGATACCGAATGGCCTCCTCACGCCCGTGGAAAGTTTTTCCCTGATCGACGAGTGACGCTGCCGCAATGTGCGCCAATCCGAGGATCTCGTCGTCAGCGTAAGTTTCGGCGTGATCCCGAAACTCGTTGATTTCCTCTCGCGCGATCTCCGCGAACTCCGAATTGCGATCCACCATTCTCGCGACTTCGGAGGTTAGCGCCGGCATCTCGATCCAAGTTCCCGGTGCAGCGTCCCACGCCGGATGGTCGCAGGTGTACATTCCCGGATCAAAGATATCGATCAAGGAGTCTTTGCTGTCATCGGGCCCCCGAAATCGATTCAGCATGTCCAGAAACCATGAGAGCTGGGCATCATTGAATCCACGAGCGGCACTCTTCACGGATTCTTCGCGGTACACGTCAAAGCTCTCCATGAGCGAACTGGGGAGAATGAATTCATTCAGTTGCACTATCATTTGATCGATCTCTGTCGCCGGGGTCTGCATGTCGGCCTCCTTCCCCTCGCGAGCCTGTTTTCCCACGAAAGAGAGGCTCTGTCAAACTGCCCGAGAAACTCGGCTTTATCGAGGAGTGAAGCCACGCAAAATCCGGGTTTTGCCGTAAAACTCAACCAGGAAATCTCCTTTCATGTGTTCTGTTACTGGAACGTCCCAGCAGAGTGCCTCGATGCTGCTTCTTCCCTGCCGTATCCGGACCCATCTGTTTCTGACGCTTAAGACTTCGGCCATGAGAATCAAGAACCTCGGAGGAGGATTTCCTTCTCCGAACGGCTCGAGCCGAAGCAGATGTTCATCGAAATGGCGCCCGACGAATGACAGATTGAGCTCGGCTTCGGCGTCGAGTCTCTGGCTGTCTCGTCTCACCAACGGTTCTACCGACCGAGCGAACTTCTCCCGGAAGTCTTCGATCTGGTCGACAGCCATCGTTAAACCGACCGCTTGAGCGTGTCCTCCAAAACGAAGAAACAGTTCTCCAAGGGGTCGCAGAGTCTCGAGCAGGTCGATACCAGGGACGCTTCTTCCTGATCCAACTACTTGACCAGGAATTGTCGATGGGACGAGCACGATGCTGGGAACCGAATATCTCTCGACGCATTTGCTCGCCAGGAGGCCTGCGATCCCCTTCGGGCTTGTCTCGCGATAAACCACCAAGCCAGCTGGGATGTTTGTTCCGACCGCCTCCACGAGTTCTTCAAAATGCAGCTTCACGGTACGCCGGCGTTCCGCATTCAATTGATTGACTCTGTCGACGCTCTGCCGAGCAGCCTCTTCGTCTAGCGCAGCCTCGAACACGGCCAACGCCTCAGCCGGATGTGCCATTCTGCCGGCGGCGTTGATCCGCGGGGCAACGCCGAAGGCCACGTCGCGCGAATCCGGTTGGGATGGATCGGTGCAAGCGCTCTTGAGCAACTCTTGCAGTCCCTTGTGCCTCGATCGAGAGAGCTCGGCGAGACCCAGCCTGGCGAGAGTTCGTGTGCCATCGAGTAGTGGCACACAATCGGCGATCGAAGCGATCGCCGCATATGGACTGCACCCGGACAACAGACGCTCGACCTTCGTATCCTTCCAACCTGCCTTCAGGGCGAGCGCCCATGCAAACATCGCGGCCAGGCCCGCTCCGCAGAACACGTCAGACCATACTGCGGTCGTCTCTGCTTGCTCCTGGATCCGATGGTGATCGATCACGACGACGTCGATCCCCAGCCGTTGCGCCAATCGCACGGCAGCCCGCGCGTTGATGCCGTTATCGACCGTGATGAGCAAGTCGGTTCCGCCGCACGAGAAGTGATGGATTGCGGGCGAACTGAGACCGTAGCCCTCATCCCGGTGCGGCAGATAGGTTCTCGGTGCCGCACCTAAACCAGTCAGTACGGAGCACAAGATGTGGGTTCCGAGGACCCCATCACAGTCGTAATCTCCGTGGATGGCGATGTGCTCGCGTCGCCGAACAGCGCAAAGTACACGCGCCGCGGCTTGTTCCATCGACGGAATCGCAAAAGGATCAGGAAGATCGTTCCAGGATGGCACCTTCAGGAAGTCATCGATGTCCTCAATGCCGCGCCCGGCAAGCACTTCCAGTAACGGCTGACATAGAAACATCGCTTCCTCCAAAAACGTTCGATATTCGAATCGAGCATCGCCAATTCTCATTGGGCAAACTTGTCCCGTGGATAGAGAAATCAGTCAAACGGCACGATCGCCGGTGAGGCGGGTCAGTGTCCGAGTTGGTGACCAGTGCATCGGAACTATGTGCTTTGCTAAATGGCTTCAGGCTCAAACAAATCCAGGGCCTGATACAGCAGTTGCTGCATTACGTCGAGATAGCGCAGGCGCAATTTCACCGTTTTCCGGCACCCGCAGTTCACCTCCGACCAAGATCGCTTTTACGAGGTGCGGAACAAGAACAGGATGATCAGCAAGAACCCGAGCACATAGGCCACGTAGGCGTTCAGGCGACCGTGATGCATGCCAGCCAGAAACCTAGCCACGCCGCTCATTGCCTGGCCGATCGGGCGCAGGAACAGCCGATCAACGACGGGAGTTTCATCGCGCCGACGGCGAATGGCGGTGCGGAAATGGACGGCCACGGTCTGCCGTGTGTCCTCGGTGATGTTAGGTCGAAAGACAGCTTGGAAGACAACCCGCACGGGATTGGAGAAACCCGTCGCTGTGTAGGTCATCTCCGGGAAGAGCCGGGGGATGCCACCTGCCCAGAGTTGGCGGCGCGCGGTCGTCCGTTGAGGTGTCAGACGTGTGATTACGAACCACACGATCAACAGCATGATGGCGAGCGCGGCGAAACTGTAGGACGGCGACATGGCGAAGACGACGGGGTTTTCTGCAGAACCGCGCAGCAGGATTACCAGGCCGCGGCCCGGCAACACTTTCCTTCCGGATTGGGCACCTAAATTGTGAAAGTCCTGAAGAAAGGCCGGGGGAAGTTCCTGGTTGGATGAATTCGCTGTAAAGAACGGCGGCACCAGAGAAGAGGTTGCGCTGGCTTCTGCCAGGGGCTCAACGGCTCGATTGAGTATCGGGATGACATAGGCCGGAAGAATTCCCAGCAACAAACAGACGACGGCTAGAAATACGAGGGGAAAACGAGTACCTGCTTGTGTGCGCAGTTGCGGCTCCCACGTGCCTCTTCGGAGGCCTAGAAAGCTCATCGCGTACGTCTTCACAAAACAAGTCACCGCAAGCGCGGCGGTAAGCGCGAGAGCGGCGCCACACAGCGCGAAAACGATCTTGATGGATGCGGAGGATAAAACCGCGCTCCGCAAAAGCGCCTGTAACGTCATCCACTCGCTCACGAATCCGTTAAACGGAGGAACAGCGGAAATAGCGAGACAACCCACAAGAAAAATGGCCGCCAAGCCCGGCAATAGGCGAGACAAGCCGCCAAGCTGGTCCATGTCGCGTGTCCCGGTTTCAGCTTCCACGTATGCCGTTCCCTGAAAAAGGAGCGTCTTATACATCGAGTGGTTGAGCATGTGGTACAAAGCCGCTGTCAGTGCGATGGCGGACGCAACAGGATGTCCGGAGGCGCGATAAATCAGGAAAGCTCCGAGGCCGGCGACGATGATACCCGCGTTCTCGATGGAGCTGTAGGCAAGCATCGTCTTCATGTCGCTTTCCGTCGTGGCATAGAGGATGCCGACCAGCGCAGACAGGCTCCCAACAATTAATGCGAAGACGCCCGTTCCGTAACCACCATGAACCAGGTCTCCATTCAACCGCAGGATGCCGTAGAAACCCAGATTGAGTGTGACACCCGCAAAAACCGGAATGAAGAGAGAGGGCGCCGCCGTATAGGATCTGGGGAGCCAGAAGTTCACAGGAACCAAGCCAGCCTTTACCCCGAAGCCGAGAAATCCGAGAAGAAATACACTCCACAGGCCGCGGTTGGAGAGGCCACTGCCCGCCATGCCCAGAGCGGGAAATGAAAAATTAGCCGCGCCTTTGCCCAGAATCAAAAAGGCGATGACTACTGCGAGAAAACCGGCCTCACTCATGGCCAACATGATGTATCCGGCCGATCTGTCGGCCTGTGGCTGCGATTCGTAATTGATGAGCAAGAAGCACAAGATCGACATGCACTCCCAGCTGATCAGGAACAGCAACGCGTCATTGGCCGCGAGTATTAGTCCCACTGAGGCCATAAGACCGAAGTACATTACCCCATAGCGGTGTGCCGGGTGCGTAGCCCCGAATTGATCACTGATGAAATTTCTCACAAAGAGGGAAACGGAAAAGTAGACAATGCCCGCGGCAAGAAGGAAAACGGACGACAGTGCATCGAGGCGCAGTGTGAAGGGTCCAAACCCTTGAAGGACCCATAATGAAGCCTCGAAACTCCGTCGGGTGACAAGAACCGCCGCCGAAGCGAACATCATGAAAATCGAAGATAGCGTTCCTGCAACTGCGACCACATCTCCAGAATGCCTCCGATTCACAAGCGCCGATAGGAGAACACCGCACGCGCACGACGCGAAGAACAAGACCAGCGATGCGGCTGTCACCGAAGCCATGATCACGAGCTCCTTCTGGAGACAAGCTCACTCTTCGTCACGGGCTTGCGACCGGACGCGACGAGCAGGCCATGCAGTACTGCCAGAGGCGGGGGCGGACTTCCTGGAACTTCAAGGTCAACTGGCAGTACGGAACTCACGCCACCCGCGCACATGAAACTGCGCCCAAAAACTCCTCCCGTGATTGCGCAGCTGCCCACGGCCATCACCCGCTTGCTACCTGGCATGGCCTCATAGGTTTTGAGCAAAGGTTCACGCATGTTTTCACTCACGGGGCCGACGACGAGGAGGAGATCCGCGGTGCGTGGCGTCGCGGTGAGAAAGAAGCCCAGGCGGTGCATGTTGTATAGAGGATTGTTGAGTTGTTTGACTTCATGAAGACAGGCGCCACAATCACCGGCGTCGACCACCATCACGTGCAGGGATTTGGAAAAGGCAGCGGGCAAGGTCTCGTAATCGCTCCGCCCGGGAGGCAACTCGGTCCATTCGTAACCCGGCTCCCAATTCATCGGAGACCGAACCCCGAAGCGGCAACGCTGGCATTGGATACAAATGCCGTCATCCACGAAACCCATCTTGCCATCTGCTATGATCGCGTTCACGGGGCAGCTTGCGGCGGTTTCGCGGGCATCATGGCTGGACGGGAATTCAGTGTTAATCGGACGGCCGGGCGACACGCCGGGCGCCGCTTCTGCAATGCGCGGGTATCGCGTTGATTGGATGCCTCTGCGCAAACCATGCCCAAACCAAAAGCTCATCCCTGTTCACCTCTAACGGTCACATTCGGTTGCTGACAAACCAAATGTCGCGAGAATGATCGGAAAATCCTGGAACGCAAAATTCTCCGCTGCGACGTGAAATCCGAGCCAGTTGTTAAATGACGGCGTGATCGCGCGATACCGCTCGATTGTGCCCTTGCCGTTAACGCTTATCAAGTGCAGCGTGGTTCCGCGCGGCGCTTCTACCCATCCGAGCGCTGCGCCTGTACAGGTTCCCTCACAGGGAACCTGTACCGGGCCTGGCTCGAGCGAGTCGATCGCCTGGTGAATTAACTTCACCGACTGGAACGCTTCGGCAAACAACACGCGCAGCCTTGCATAGCCGTCACCTTCTCTCTCACAGGGAACATCGAACCGGTAGCTCTCATAACCTGAATAGGGACATGCCTTCCGCAAGTCGCAACATAGACCAGAAGCGCGGCCCACGGGGCCGACAAGATTCAAGTCCCGGGCTTGTTTGCCGTCAACAACACCCACATCTTCAAGTCGATCTAGGAAGCTACTACTGTACCGAAGCCGCTCCTCGAGGACGCGCAATTCCGCCTGTGCCTTGTCGACGGCTCTAAACAGGTTCTGGCACTGATTCACTTCAACGTCGTGGATCAGGCCGCCAGGAACGTTCAGTCCAAACAGATAACGATGCCCGGTGAAGACGCAAGAGGCTCGCAGCAGTTCCTCTTCGCTGATCGCGGCATGCGCAGCCGAGACTGCCAGAGCCGTGGATTCACAAATGGCGGCAATCGCGCCGGCATGATGCCTTAACCTTTCCAGTTCGCAGAGCGCAACGCGCAGGTGCGCTGCCCGCACAGGCACTTCGACCGCATAGATCTTCTCCACCGCGCGACAGTAAGCGAGAGAATGTGCGAATGCGGACGTAGCCGCGAAGCGCTCCGCAAGCAACAGTGCATCGGAAATGCCTTTTCCTTCCGCGATTTTTTCCACAGCGCGGTACTTATAGAAAAGCCGTGGAGACGCCCGAATGACATCTTCGCCGACCGTCTCCAGCAAAAAATGCAGAGACTCACCGATACCCCCTTCATAAACCGGTCCCACGGGCATAGCGAATGAGCCGGGATCTTCAACCACCAATAGAGGGCGCCAATTTACATCGGGCTTTCGCTCTAAATGGGACTGGTTAGCATCAAACCTCTTCCGCATTGGATCGATTCCTTCATGCCAAACCTGGTCGTGAAGGATAAAGTCACCGAGCCGCGGATGGTTCTCGAAGTGAAGCCCAAAAAGATCCTCCACTTCACGCTCGTGCCAATCCGCTGCATGCACTTCGGAGCTGATGCTTGGAACTGCGGCCGTCTCGATCGGTAATTGCAGCGTGACTTCAACCCAACCTGCCGAGGGGAGAAGAAACAGGTAGGAGAGCCGCCAATCGCGCGGATCCTCCTCAGCGATAATTCCACCAAAGGAACAGCCCATATCCCAAAACAAGAAGCGGCAAAGTGACGTCAAATATTCCGCTTCATTCACAGACAGAGAGAGCACATAACCTTTATCGCTTTTCGACTCAGAGAGAGCCGTCCCGAAGCGCTCTCCAACTGCAGAGATCAGCTCCTTGAGATCCACTCTCGCTCGTTTCTCGATAGGTGAGGACGAGGTGACCATTTCAATGTCCCCCTAATTGTTGTGCGGCGAGCTGCAACAGCGAATGTATCGGCGTGGGAATAAAAAGACCCAACACAACGACTGGAACCGCCGCCACCAGGACGGCGGTGCGGCAGCTCAAGGGGACCGCCTCCGCGGTGGAATAATCCAACTCGGGCTTGCCAAACAGCATGCTATTTACTTGCAGCATGATCGCGACAAAAGCAACCACAATCAGAATCGCGAGGATTGCGACGGCAGTGATGTGTCCGGAGCGAATGCCCGCCGAAAGAATCGAAAATTCGCTGAGAAATATCGGGAATGGCGGAGCCCCGGCGATAGCTAGCGCACCTAGGAGCAGGGCTGCACCCGCAAAAGGCGAGAGCCGGAACAGTCCGCGAACGTCCCTGATCTGGCGGGTTCCGAGAGCCAGCAACACGATACCGGCTGTATAGAAACAAAGAGACTTCGTGAGGGAATGGTTCAGCATCTGAGTGACAGCGGCGGAAGCAGACTCCTTGGTTGCGAAGCCCGCGGCGGTTAAGATGATGCCCATATGTTCTACGGTGGAGTAGGCGAACATCCGCTTATAGTCCCGAACCTGCAGCAGCAAGAATGCAGCGATCCCGACCGAGAATAGGCCGATGATGATCATCCAGCGCCCGATGCGCGCTTCGGGCGAAGCCAGGATGATGGAAAGCAACCGTAGCACTGCATACAGAGGCACCGAGGTCTTGACGCCAGACAACACAGCACATATCGGTGTGGGCGCCTGGCTATGAGCATCCGGCAACCAAGTGTGCATCGGTGCAAAGCCTGTCTTAGTGCCAAATCCTACAAACACGAGTAAGAAAGAGAGCTTCAGGAGATTGGGCGACATCGCTGGGGCCATGACCTGAAGGTTTTGCCAGGTTTCCGCCGTCCCACCGCCTGCTCCCCGGTAGGCCCAATAAAGCACAAGGAAGCCAAGCAGAGAGATTGGTGCACCCATGAGCGTCAGAATGGCATACTTCCAGGCGGCCTCGAGTGCAATTGGAGTGCTCTCGAATCCAACCAGCAGAATCGCGAAGAGCGTAATCAGTTCTACCCCGACCCACACCAGATTAGGATCGGCGAGCGCGGGCACAACAATCAGAGCGAAAACGAGCAAATTGTAGTTGCAGTAAAACCACCACAGCCGTCCCGCTTGCTGGTTGCCATGCCGCATGTAGCCGCCCGCGAAGACAGCGGCCAGAGTGCAGACGAAGCTGACTAGGAGGACCATCAAAGCACCCAAGCCGTCAACTTCGAACCACCCGGCCAGCCCAATTGCTCGCCCCTTGACGAGGACTTTTCCAGAGATGACAACTGCCAGCACGAAACTAGCCGACAAACAGAGTACAGTTGCGCCCCATGCGATCTTTCGCAGCGGCTTCAACCAACAAAGCAGAGCCGCAATCAGGGGAAGAAAAATGGCGACGATCAGCGCCATGGCTGGGGTTCCTCTCTCAACTCTGTCATCGCTGCTGCTGCCGTCGTCCCGAGCGTCCGCTTGATGTCGCGCGTGAGTACGCCGATCACGACGGCGATCAGAACGACGTCAATCGCGACCGCGAGTTCTGCCATCAACGGAAGGTCGGGAGCGATCGCGATGCCCGCAAAAAAAGCTCCATTCTCCATGGCAAGAATTCCAACGAGCTGTGGCAGAGCCTCGCGGCGGGCGATTAGTGAATAGGCCCCAATCAGGATTCCCGCCAAGCCGATCGGCAAATTGACACGGACTACTGGATCTGCCGAAGCCGCCGCCAATGGACTGACCAGGAACTCAGCCGCGATCGCAAGCAACAGCGCCAACAACAATGACGATGGAATGTTTAGCGCCTGGTCAATTTCCCGACGCTCGTACAGATCGCCTGGCAAAGTGCGCTTAAGAACCCAGGGGATGGCGATGACTTTCGCCAAGATGGTGATAGCGCCTAGGGCCCAAAGATGAATCGAACTGCGGTTGAACCCTATTAAAAAGGCAGATAGAGCCAGAAAGGCAGACTGCAAAATAAAGAACCGCATCACACCCTGCACCTGGCGCGTGGCCACCATGCCGAAGGCAGCGATCAGGATGAATCCAGCCGTCAATGCATTTAGGCCTACCGCTAGCGGTACCTGAGCACCGTTCATCCCTCCTCCTCTGCTACGCGGCCGAACTGGAAAAGATACTGGCAATCATCGCCGCGACTGAAATAATGAAGGCAGCTCCGAGAAACTCGCTGATGCGGAACAGCCGCAATTTGGCCAGCGAGGATTCGATCACAACTAGAACGACGATGAAGAGCAATACTTTGATCAGAATCAGTGGCACTGCAAGCAAGACATCGCCCGGCTGCTGGCCATGGGCCAGCCCCCACGGCCCAAGTAGTACGTTCAGGAAAATGCAAGTGAGAACCAGGAACTTCATTTGCCCGCCCCATTTCATCAAGGCAGCTCCGCGGCCGGAGTACTCCAGTCCCTTGGATTCATCGATCATCGCCAATTCGAAATGGCCGGTCGGATTGTCGACCGGAATTTTCCCTCCCTCGGCCAGAATCAGCATCAGGAAGGCAATCAGCAACAAGATATGCGCCGGAGAAAAGAACGCCGCTGAACTTGCGATCCATTTCTGCTGGACGATGTATGGGATAGTTGATTGCGCTACAAACGATACGGTGAAGAACACAATCATAAAAACCGGTTCGGCCAGGAACCCCACCATGCGTGTTCGGCTGGCTCCCATAGGACCGTAAGGGTTTCCGGTATCAACCGACGCGAGGGCAGCGAAGAAGCCGGCCAAGCCGAGGAAGAAGCCTCCAGCCAGCATGTCTCCCATGAAGGCAAAAGCCAGCGGATAATCCGTCAGAACCGGGATCAAAGTGGTGACGAACAACGGAATTACAAACACCAGGTACGGTGTGACTCGGAAAATCCAGGTAGTTTCCTCTGAAACGACCTCATCTTTGTGAAAAAGCTTCCAGAGGTCACGGTACGGTTGAAAAATGCTCGGACCGCGCTTGCTTTGGATGTTCTCCTTGAATCGGCTCAACACGCCGGAGTACAAAGGAGCAAAACCAATCACGAACAGAAGTTGGATCATGTTGTAAGCAACAGTGCGCGTCATCGGATCACCCCGTCCGATAGATTTTTCTGATTCTCAGAGACATCGAGACGACGAACCGCAGCTCCCTTGTAGGACCTGCCCGGATCGAAGAGGGGGACCTGCAGAGATTCTGCATGTGGCAGAGAACGACAGGTCACTGAAGCGATCCAGAGCTGAGCGTTGGAAAGGCTCACGGCAGCCTCCTGCCCTGCTTAGGCGCATAGCGCAAAGATCTGATTGGGCTAGTACAAGTAGAGGGGTGTCTGCTAGGTGAAACCCGGCATCTCCTCATCGCAAGACTCCTCCTGTCGGTAGGAGTCATTAGCCTGGGAGGCGGTTAAGGTGGACTTCATCACCTAAGCAAATTGTCTGAACCTAGAATCTTGCCCTGAAGCCAGGTAGTTGTCAAGGGAGGGTGAGCGGCCCGAGGCATCGATCAACGAGCAGACATTCAGAGAATCATCACCACGATGTATTTCTGAACTTTCCAAGTTGACAATGCTGGTTGTCGCGTCTTAAAAAGGTTGTGTTGCGGTGAAGGAGTTCGCCCTTAACCGCTGCCCAGCCAAAGAATCACAATATCGATGGGCAGATGATGACTCCTAACAGGGAATCCTGTTGCGGAGTCATGTCCCCGTCCCAGATTCCCAAACAGACCTGAAGTGATAAACGCATTTCTGTTTCGCAGCAGAATGCCTCGAAGGATGTTTGGATCATGCAAAATCGCGGTTCATTCTGGTTCTTATGGCAAATACACTCCGTCTCTCGGAGCGTCTGCTCTGCAAAAAACTTGAGGAGCTGCTCTAGAAAACTTCCCATCAACTGGCGGAATTCGGAGCAGTCCTAGGAGGAGTCATGGCAAGCCAAACAAGACAGATATTTCAGACGATTCTCGTTGCCCATGACGGTTCTCCTGACGGGCAACGAGCCACTGAGATCGCCTTCTCCCTGGCGGAAGCACTTCAATCCAAGTTGCTGATTCTTGCCGTGATTCAACTACCTAAACCGGCGCCCCGTGCAGAGCTGTATGCGGTCCTCGACGATGCCCGTGAACACTACGAACAGAGCTTCGCTCGGTTGCGGGAGCAAGCAAGACAGAGAGGGATCGAGATCGAGACCGAAATTGAGGTAGGACATCCCGCGGAGCACGTCGTGCACCGTGCGGAGCAGACGCACTCTGCGTTGATCATTATGGGGAGACGCGGAATTTCCTACTTTCAATGCTGGTTGTTCGGCTCGATCTCAGAGCGTGTCCTCCGTTATGCACATTGTCCCGTGATGGTTGTCCACTAAGGGAACTAGGCATGAACAGCGCGATCATTCAGTACATGCATGCAAATTACGACACCCCATGGTACATTTCGCAGGCCCAAGAAGTCGGAGGGTTACGAATGCGAATCTCCACTTCCGAACAAGGGCAATCGTTTGAACACATCACTATCGACGACCTTTTGGTCGGGAAAGCATAAGCCATGTCCGAAATTCAGAAACTTGAAGCACTGGAAATTCTCGATTCACGCGGAAACCCAACTTTGGCTGTCACTGTTACGTTGAGCAATGGCATCCAGGCTACGTCAAAGATTCCTTCTGGAGCATCGACCGGAAAGCATGAAGCTGTGGAATTGCGGGATGGTGACAAGAGCCGTTATGGCGGCAAAGGCGTGCTGAACGCGTGTGCCAATGTCGAGGGTGAAATACAGAATGCAGTGTGTGGGATGGACCCGAACGAACTACAAACATTGGACCACCGGCTCTGCGCACTGGATGGGACTGCCAACAAATCGCGACTGGGCGCCAACGCAATTCTCGGAGTGTCTTTAGCGGCCGCCCAGGTTGCCGCTCTAGATCGCGGAATTCCTCTATACGCACACTTATCTATCGGCGAGGACTATCTTCTGCCCACACCCATGCTCAATGTCCTCAATGGAGGGCGGCATGCCGACAACAGCGTAGATTTCCAGGAATTCATGATTGCGCCGGTTGGTGCTCCTTCTTTTCGGGAAGGTTTGCGAGCTGCCGTCGAGACCTTTCATACTTTGAAATCTGTTCTCCAGCTCAAGACCTATAGCACAGCAGTTGGCGATGAAGGTGGCTTCGCTCCTGAACTGCAATCGAACGAAGAGGCCATTGAGCTCATCCTGGAGGCAATTCAAAAAGCCGGATATAAGCCCGGCAAAGACATCGCTATCATGCTCGATCCCGCTGCCAGCGAGTTCTTCGAGGACAGCTCGTACGTCTTCCGCAAATCTGACCAACGACGCGTGAATTCCGCCGAAATGATCGGTCTATACAGGGAATGGCTGCGGCAATACCCGGAGATTTGGTCTTTAGAGGATGGAATCGCAGAAGAAGACCGCGCTGGATGGCAGCAGTTGACCCAAGAGTTGGGAGATCTGATCCAATTAGTCGGAGACGACAATTTCGTGACCAACCCTCAGCTGTTCCGTCAGGGAATTCAAGACGGCATCGCGAATGCCATTCTCATCAAGCTCAACCAGATTGGTACGGTCTCCGAAACATTCCAATGCATCTCCATTGCTCGTGACCACGGGTATGGAGCCGTCATCTCACATCGCTCCGGAGAGACAGATGACACCAGCATAGCGGACCTTGCCGTTGCCACTGGCGTCGGTCAGATCAAGACCGGGTCAGCGAGCCGAGGTGAGCGCGTTGGGAAATATAACCGGCTCCTGGCCATTGAAAGGGAGCTGGGTGCAAAAGCGCGATACGCGGGAAGCAGCATCTATTCGCGATGGAAAGGGTCGCGCCAACCGGAGCAGGCAATAGTGAAATAGCACACGTTACACGGTGTTGGAGTCCACCACAACCGCTCGACTGGGCAGATGACTCCTCGAAGTACTTCATCACTTGGAGGAGTCATGCCCGAACAAAGTAAGAATGCTGAAATGACAAGACGCACTGGTGAGCTTAACGAACATCAGAAAACTCGGCTAAGGATTACCTGCCAGTACATCGACAAGCTGCTCAGAGACATCGAAAATATTCTCCATGCGGCTACGTCGGAGTCGCCGTTCCCGCGCTTTGTCGTCGATATCAATCCCGCGCAGGTTCGTGTCATCGAAGATCACATCCGCCGTCTCCGTTCCCAACTGGTCCGAACCATCGCCTGGCAGCAGATGAAGCCGGAACCGCCAAACATCCCTGCGACGCGCGCCGTCCTCACCAATCTCACTTTTGTCGATATCGCCATCGAGGAATTGAAGCCCCACTACATGAAGGGTTCTGGTCCTGTTCCGGAAGATGCCGTGAGCGAACTCAATGGGGTCGTATACGAATTACGCTCGCTGGTAGGAGGCATGGAGCGATACCTCAAGCAGGAACTGACGACGGATTTGGAGGAGCGGCTGCGCCTTTTGGAGGAGACCGGGTATGACGTTGAATTGCTGAGGTTCCTCGAACAGATTGTCACCCGAGACGGCCTGGTGGAGTTTCGGCCGCGGATCCACACGCTGGCTTCGCGGCTAGAAGACGATAGCTTCGAGGTCGCGTTGTTCGGCCGGGTCAGTTCCGGCAAATCTTCACTGTTGAATGCTCTTCTTGGCACAAATGTTTTGCCGGTCGGCATTAATCCGATTACCGCCGTCCCCACCAAATTGCGGTACGGAAACGCCCTCAAAGCCGCAGTGGTCTACGGAGATGGCAGGACTGCTGCGGTCACCCTGGACGAGCTCTCAAGCCTCGTGACGGAGCAAGGAAACCCCGGAAACTTACAGAACATTGTCCGAGCCATCGTTGAAATCCCATCTCCGCGGCTCAAAGAGGGCATTTTGCTCGTTGATACTCCGGGGCTCGGTTCTTTGGCGAAGCGCGGCGCTGCAGAAACTCTCGCGTATCTTCCCTCGTGCGATCTTGCGCTTTTGCTGATCGACGCCGGAGCCACGCTGAGCGAAGAAGACATCGGCACTCTGAGGCTTCTTTACGAAGCTGGGATTCCAGCTCTTGTCTTGCTGAGCAAATCCGATCTGCTCGCTGAAGGGGACCTGCATCGATCGATTTCCTATATTCGGGAGCATATCAAGCGCGATCTTGGCCTGGATGTGGACATTCACGCAGTAAGCGCTCTCAACCAGTATTCGGTCATGCTTGATCATTTCTACGAACGCGAATTGCTGCCGCGCTTTGAACAGGCGCGCTCCCTGAAGGAGGCCTCGGTGGCAAGAAAGATCGGCGCGCTTCGCGAGGCGGTCACGTCCGCAATCGAAGTCAGCCTGGATCGTAACAAACGGACCGGTTCTATACCGTCGATCGATACCGGTGACCTGGAAGCGACGCTCCGCAATCTCACTGGCGAAGTCGGAGGACAGGGAACGGCACTCTCTCGGACATTCCGCGAGATGGGCGAGACGCCAACTGCAGTTGTGGATCTAGTTGCCGAGCAGGCTGTGCAGTGGGCGCGCAATGGCGACGCAAACCACATTCCTTCCTTGCAGCTCGCGGAGCTGGTCCACGACGTTGTCTGGAAACTCGTTCAACAGCCTATCGAACGGCTGCGGAATATCGGAATACACGCAGTCAGTGACCTGCAGCGGACTGCACAGGAGCTTGGTAAAACGGATGCTCCATCACGGGAGGACTTTGAGCTGTTGTTGCGGGATATGCCGCGCTTCGAGCTGGCGATCCTTCCATCTGAGATCAATGTCAGCCATTGGAAATTCCTCGGTGAAGCGATCGTTCGTTCAAGGATCAAAACGAGCCTGCGGGACAGTATCGGTCCGCTTCTGAAAGATGAGTTGCACCTTTACGGAATGGCCCTCGCGCAGTGGAGCGAGCAGATTGTCCGGAGGCTGGAAGCCCTAATTAACTCGTATGCCGACGGCTATCGTGCACAAATTCACCGGATTAGTGGAGCTTCGGATGCAGTGCTCAACTCGAGCCAGCTTCAAGCCGATCTCGAACATTTACGAAATTGGGTCTCAACAGATGCGGCAGATCTTACTAACACGCGTATATAAGCGGGAGAGATAACACTTGCAAAACTATCTTTTCATCGCGGTTGGTGGTGCGCTTGGCTCGATTGCTCGTTTTTGGGTTGGCTCAACCGTCGCGAGCCGCCTGGGCACAAAGTTTCCTTACGGCACGTTCGTCATCAACATCACCGCCTGCATCATCATCGGATTCTCGCTCGCTTTTCTGGGGAGGCGCACGGAGCTTAGTCCAGCCTGGAGATTTCTCATCCCGGTGGGTTTTGTCGGCGCGTACAGCACGTTTTCAACGTTTGAATGGGAAACGTTCTCGAATCTGCAGACGGGAGCCTTTTTCATCGCCGCTCTGTATGTTGTCTTAAGTTTCTTCCTTGGTTTAGTGGGTGTGTGGTGTGGAGTCTTAATCGCGAGGGTCTTCTCATGAGAACGAACAAGATCATAAACTATGAGTCCATTCTGCAAGTGCTCGGAGAAACCGGGTGTCCTTTTTGCAGGTTCATGAAGAATTTTCAAGCGGCTTTGCTGCAGGATCCCACCCAAAAAGAGATCCATCACCTCTGCAATTTTCACACCTGGGGCATTGCGGCAACCCAACGAGGTCCCTTCGCGGCAGGGCTTTTCCTGAATGTCCTAGCGAGACAATCCGATGCTCCCCTCGCCTCACCCTGTGATATCTGCATTCTGCTGCAGATAGAGGAAGACCGTCGGATACGCGAGTTCATTGGCTGCGCACAACACAAGCTTGTGGTGCAGTGGCTGCGCTCACAAGCGGCGCTTTGCATGATTCACGGAACAAAGCTCAAACAGGGCGCTTCTCCGGTCATTGCCTTGACCATTGGAGCCGTCATGGAAAGATACCGGACTCGGCTCGCCGAAGATCTTACGCGCCTGCGTGATGAATATCACCCTGACAGCGCGGATTGGGGACTACTGGGGCATGCAGCGGAGTTCCTGGCTTCACAGCGCGGATTGCACCCCTAAAGGAGAAGAGATGTTGACTGCAGGAAAAGCTGTAAAGGTTTCTATCTACGTGAGCGAGGGCTCGACGCACCATGGCATGTCGAGCTATTCGAGTATCCTCGACTTTCTCTTCTTTCGCGGGGTCTCCGGCGCTACGGTTCTGAAGGGCGTGGCGGGATTCGGCGCCGATCACCATATCCACTCTGCGAACTTCGTCGAGATTTCCGATCATCTTCCCTTGAAGATTGAATTCATCGAGACACGGGAAAAGGTGAACGAGCTGCTTGGAAAACTTGAGGAGATGGTCGGCTCCGGCATGATCGAGTTGCAGGAGACCACTGTTGCGAAGCCTGCACAGCTGTCAAAGCCCAAGAAGGTTCCTGCTCCTGGGCACGTCAAGATCGAGGGCAAGGCGAAATTAATGCGGATCTACATTGGTGAGAGTGATCAGTGGCAGGATAAGCCACTGCACGAGTCACTCCTTCGCGCCATGCGTGCGCATGATCTCGCCGGCGCTACGGTGTACCGCGGCATTCTCGGCTACGGCGCTCACCGGAGAATCCACAAAGAAAAGCCACTACATCTCTCGCACGATTGCTCCATCATGCTCTCGGTCGTCGACACTGAAGAGAAACTGCAAGCCTTCTTGCCCATTGTGGACCAGATGGTCCAGGAAGGATTGATAGTTCTTTCCGACGTAGACATCATCAAGTACGCCCATCGCGCCCACGAGATAAGCGAAGCAGGGAGTGAGCCATGAAGGAGCAATTTCAGGCGAGGATGTTGCGCATTCACTTTACCGAGGCGGACAAGTGGCAAGGCGAGCCACTATATAAGGCAATTGTCGCGAAGTGCATGGAACTTGGCCTAGCAGGCGCGATTGTCTATCGCGGCATCGAAGGCTTTGGAGCCAGCGCAAGGATTTATCACGCGCACAGTCTTTCGTTCTCGAGGGACGCTCCTGTGATGGTGAGCGTCATTGATACAGAAGAGAAGATTCAAAAGCTGATTCCTCACCTCGACCAGATGATTGCCGGCGGGTTGATAGCCAGTTCCACGGTCGAAGTCATCCGCTACTCGCGAGCCGCAAAGGTTTTTCAATGATCGGCTAGGGCGATGAGAGCCAGGATATGACCATCACGGACCAAGCCGTTGAGCGTCATCCGATCGAGGAGACACTGCGCACTTTGCTCGGTATCGCAGAGTCCGGGGTCGGCAGCGACAAGAACTTGCGCGAAAAGCTTCTTTCCCTTGAAGGGAAACTGGTCTCCGGTCAACTCCATCTTGCCGTTCTTGGCCAAATGAAGCGCGGCAAGAGTTCATTCATCAATGCGCTCTTGGGAGCCGAAGTCCTTCCCACGGGCGTCCTCCCGGTAACTGCCATCATTACAGAAATCAGGTACGGGCCAGCGCCGGACGCGGTGATTGTCTATTCCACCGGCAATCTGCGAGAACAGGTTGGCCTAAGTACCCTGGCAGATTACATCACAGAGGTGGGCAATCCCGGAAACAAGAAGCAGGTCGCTTCTGTGGAGATCGCATACCCTTCGTCTTTCCTCCAAAGTGGAATCATCCTCATCGATACTCCCGGCATTGGCTCCACTCATGCTCACAATACGCAAACGACGGAGCAATATCTCGAACAGGTAGACGCCGGAATCATTGTTCTTTCCGTGGATCCGCCCATTACCGAGATAGAATCGCAGTTCCTCAAAGACCTGAAAGAAGACGTTCCTAAGCTGTTCTTCATCCTGAATAAGACCGACCTGGCTTCTCCCGACGAAATACACACGATCGCGCGTTTCCTTGAGAACGAACTGGACCGCCTGCAGATCGGATCACCTGAGATCTTCCCCCTGTCGGCACGGCAAGCCCTTCAAGAGAAGCGCCAAACTCCCGCTAGTGGAGTTTCGAGCGGGTTGGAGATATTTGAGAGGCGTTTGCGAACCTTTCTGTCTGAGGAAAAACAGCAGGTACTTGTTCGTTCCGTTGCCCTGGATGCTTTGCAGATCGCCCGTACCCTCAAATTCGCTGCGGCCATCGGCTTGCGCGCGGGGACGATGAACGCGGAAGAGTTGCAGTGCAAACGGCTGGCGCTGGATTGTCTGCTGAGTCGAACGGAAACCGAGATGTACGAGCTGCAGGTGCTGCTACGTCAGCGTTCGGCCGATATTCTAGGGCGCGTGGAACGGGACCTGATTGCACAGGTGGAGACATCCGTCTGTGAGGTGCAGCAGCGCTTGAAGCTGTTCCAGGCGCAGCACTCGAAGCAAAGCGGGCGCGCGTTCGGCGCTCTTCTCGAAGATTTTCTGATGAAGGAGGTAGAGAGAGTCTTTCGGAAATGGCGAACTCAGGAAGATGAAGAGATTCAGGCGCAACTCGATGCGCTTTCCTCTCGCTTTGTCACCCAGGCAAACAGCATTCTGGAGCGCCTGGAGCAGGCCGCTGGCATTCTCTTTGAAATCCCGGTCGAACATCTGGCGATTTCCTGCCCTTTGCGTGTCGAAAGTCATCTGTACTACAAAGTCGAACGCGTTTTCTATTCACTGGATTCCTTCCTTCTTTTATTACCGCGTTTCCTCATGCGCCCGATTGTCCTTCGCAGGATGCACAACAATGTTCCCCGCCTGCTGGACATGAATGCAGGGCGCATTCGTTATGACTATCTTGAGCGCCTCCAGTCCAGCATGGGCCAGTTCGAGCGGGATCTTCGTGCTGCGATCACCATGGTGACCGAAAGCCTGAAATCTGCGCTTCACACGCCTGGAGAGAAAGGACATCAGTATACGGAGACATTAGGTGCTCTCGATTCCGTGATACGAGACTGTTCTTGTCTGGCGCGGTGAGGGGATTCAATGCATGATCGTCTTTTGTACTCACTGCTGGGCAGAGATCGACTCCGCAGATCAACGTTGTCGTTACTGCGGGGTGGACTTGAGCGCCGACCCACGCGCCTATGAAGAAAAGCTCGTGGCGGCACTCCAGCATCCTTTGCCGGAAGCAAGAGTCCGCATCTGCTGGCTGCTCGGAGAGAATAAGATCCTTCACGCCGTATCCCAGCTGATCGAACTTGCCGAACATGACAAGGACTTCTTTGTGCAGCGCGCGGCGATTGAGGCTCTGGGCGCTATACGCGACCCAAGCGCGCTCCCGCTGCTTAAGTCGATCAGCCGTGGGCAGAATCACTTTCTCAGACTCACTGCTCAGAGAAGTATCGAGAATATCGAACTGTCACAGGGTTCCCGCCAATGAAACCATCCACATTCAATCTTCTCTTTTTAGTTGCAGGTCTCATCGGCCTGCCGATCTGCATTCACGGATGGTATCGGTCCCATCGAATCCCATGGCTCATTGGAATTGGCGTGTTTGTCTCGTTTCTTGTCTCTAGCCTTCGCGAGATCTTGTTGAAGTTCCGTGGACATTAGAGGTTCGGGAGTCTCCAATGCCATACGTGCGAGGCACCTTTACCGGTGAGAGGGCTCGCCAGATTGCCAGGCTCGGCAGTCTGTCTGGCAAGGGTGTTCGGCCCCAGTCGTGGTGGCCAGAGGATATTTGCCAGAAAATCGAAAAGATCGTCTGGATGGTTTATTGCCTTGGCGAGCTGGGTGAAGATTGGCACGAGTTCACAGCCTATGATGGCCACGGGAAGATACTTGGTGCCCATCGTGTGGACGGGTACTGAGCAGGCCACAATGGGTGTCAAGGCCGGACTCGCATTCGGAGCAGGGTGGGCTCAGAGGCCTGCATGTATCTAACAAAGGTTTATGATCCCGCGGCTCGCGCCTATCGTGTGCGTTATGCCATCGCAAATATTTTGCGCGATCGAGTCGCGAACGAAGGCGCCTTCCATTGCTGTTTCGAAATGGGCGATGAGGACGAGGTGGTCTGCGCGATCCTTCGCCGGGGGCCGAAGAATCCAAAGCTGCGTGTTGCGCTCGAGAACAGCCATCTAGTGAACTTCACCCAATGGCTGGCTCATTATCCTGAGCTCGCCGAAGCATATTATGAAAGCGAGACGCGGGCCCCGAACCGGAATCCGCCGTGAGCATTGACGCATGGGAGATACACCCGCTAACGCGGTTTGCCTGCTCATCCGCTCAATAACTGCGAGATGGAGCCATCTTTGCGTGACACTCGCAAGTGAGCGCATCCAATCGAGGAGTCAGCTGCTCCAGCCATCGATCAAAGTCGGAATGCTCCTTCGCGCCGTGCACACTCCGCCCCGGATTCAGTTCATTCCATTCGAACCATTTATGGCTGAGCCAAGACAGATAGGGCAGCAAGAGCGAAAACGGATAACATTCCCTGTCGTATGTCAGGATTTGTTCGGAGGTCATGCCGTGATCATGAGCATAGGCCCTGTACCGAAGTTGAAAGTCACCTGCGAACCTTGCTCTGCTGGCACGTGTCACGGAGGGCTACATTATTAGCCATGAATGACGCGGCGCAGATCCTGTTGCTCCTCACTTAGTGAGTTGCAGAAGAGAAAGAATGCGCGATGCGAGGTCTCGGTTATCCTCGCCACGAGCGAGTCATCTGTCTCTGCACTCGGACAAAAAGCGGAACTGCAGCAAGTTCGGCGATCACGCAGAAAGCGATGACCGCCGGCACAGAATGGTCATACAGGATTCCGATAACGGCACTGCCAGCAAACCAGGACAGTCCATATGCTCCGGTGAACAAACCGTAAGCGGAGGGCCTGCGCTCTATCGGAACCATCGTGGCAACTGCCGCGGGGATAATCGATTCATGAACACCCATGCCCAATCCCCAGAGTGCAACGCCGATCAGCGCCGGCCAGAAGCCGCCAACGAAGACCAATGGCGCGAAGAGTGCTGACAGCACGGTCAGAGGAATGAGTACAGAAACCCCGAAGCGATCAAAGAGTCTGCCGAACGCCAGTGATCCCGCACCGCTGACGGCCATCGCTACAGAATAAAAAATCGGGATCCATGTCGTTTTTACGACGGCGTCTTTCTGGAAGTGAAAGGCGATCAATTGGAAGTCGGCGAATCCGGCGGATACCAGAGCCGCGGCGGCCAGGTAGACCCAAAATATGCGTTGCAGCCCCTTGGCCTGCACATTTGTCTTTTTCGCTTCCAGATCTTCGGGGCGCGGGTAAAGCATCCTCGCAATCGAAAGCAGCAACAACGTCATTCCGGCAGGAACCACAAGTGCTCCGAAAGCCAGCCGATAGTCGCCTCGATGCGCCAGCATGACCGCGACGAACAATGGTCCAAACAGCGCTCCACATTGATCGAGTGCCTCGTGAACGCCGAAACCCCAACCAAAACCCATCTCTTTCGCGGCATGTGACAGCATCACATCCCGCGGGGGATTCCGGATTGCCTTGCCGGTTCGTTCCAGCAGAATCAGTAGACCCGCGATCTGCCAATTACCCGCGAGAGCCAGCAGGGGTACGGCCGCCATCTGAACGACGTAGCCGAGGAAGGTAATGGGCCAGAATTTCCCCGTCCGCTCACTGATTCGACCGGAGAAGAATCGCAGCCCATAGCCTAATAATTCTCCTAGGCCAGCAACGATTCCAACGATGGTCCCACTTGCTCCGAGTATCTGGAGAAATGGCCCTGTGATGCTTCGCGAGCCCTCGTAGGTGAAATCCGCCAATAGGCTGACCGTGCCGATTATAAGCACGAATTTGAGGGCAGTCTTACGCTTCGTATCCTTGCCCAGCAAGTCTTGCTGGACGACCGTGGCTTTTATGGGGCTCACTCGCACTCCTCCGGGTTGATTCGGCAGGAGTCATTAGTCAGCCCATTTCGAGCGACAGTTACGGGCGGATTCCATCACCGTGTCCCTTTGAGTGAAGACACCCTCAATGTAACACAGCACTCCATGATTTCTCTGCGGGCTCATTCCACTTCAAACGAAAGGTTCCAAGTCTGAATGACTCGTGTTTCTCGTTCGATACTCAGTGTGCTGTCGGAGCAGCTTCTGCGTATCGTCACGGCATTGTTCATGATTCAGACGTCCTGCGCATATCGGTTGCGACTGTGTTTCGATTGTGCTACTACTAAGGTGTTGATGGCGAAGGAATCCGCCCTTAAACGCCTCCGCATACGGAAGGCTGATGACTCCTACCTGAGCGTAGGAGTTTTCTTTTTGCTCCCGCTCTAAAACTGCAAGGGAGCAGGAAATGACCGACTACCTCGATCTTCCCATAGGGGCGCAAACTCCGGACGTCGTCACTGCCGTCATAGAGATTCCACAGGGGTGTATTAACAAATACGAATACGATAAGAACCTGCATGTCTTCCGCCTGGACAGGAATCTCCACTCGCCCGTTCATTATCCGGGCGACTACGGGTTCGTGCCGCAGACGCTGGCCGAGGACGGAGATCCTTTAGACATCCTCGTCTTGGGCGATGCGCCGACATTTCCGGGCTGCATCTATCATGCGCGGCCCATTGGACTCTTCGAAATGCTGGATCAAGGCATACGAGACGAGAAAATTCTTGCCTGTGCCACTGGAAATCCACGTTTTAGTGGTATCCAGAATTACACCGAAGTGCAACCGCACATCCTTCTTGAAGTTGAACATTTCTTTTCCATCTACAAAGACCTTGAGGGCAAGCGGACTAAAGTGCTGGGCTGGAAAAACCGGCAGGCCGCACGCGAAATCATTCAACACAGTCATGAGCGCTTCACGCAGAAAAGCGTCGCATAGGACGTTGACAGTGGCTGAGTCGGTCCTTCAACACGTGCCAGCTTCCCAGTATCAAGCCGCCGTCGACCGGGTGGAGGAGATGGCCCGGCTGCAGGATCAGTCACGCAGAAGGAAATCGATGCTGGTCTTCGGCCCGGAAGGCGTCGGGAAGACGCGCTTGTTGCAGCGCTTTCTAGAAACCCAGCCGTTCGCCCTCTATGTAGGCCAGCCTCATTCGCCGCGCGAGATGATGCTGGCTCTCGTTGAAGACCTCCGAGCTCTGTCAAAACGAGATCTACGTCTACCCCCAGACCCAAAGTCGCTGAGCACTTCTTCTCTCAAAGGCATCATCCAGCGGGCACTGGATCAGTATCCTTTCCTGCTAGTGCTCGACCACCTTTCCGGACCCTCCCGTATTGTGACCGGCATGGTAAAGGAGATGAACTACTACGGTCGCACTCCGGTGTTCTTTGCCGCCCGAACCCCCCACATGGAAGATATCGGGGCGCTACTGCCGATGTGTGCGGATCGCTCGGAGCGCGTGGAAATAAAGAATCTGACTCCCTCCATTGCTCTGGAATTTGCGCAAAGGGAGTCCGAAAAAACCGGGCTCTGGGCTTCCAACCTGGAACATGCGCTACACTCGCTCGCTGACTGGAGCGAGGGTAATCCGGGGAGCATCATTCAGATGGTGAAGATGGCGCATTTGGCCAAGTATCGGATGGGCGACCAGATCAAAGCACACGTACTATATCTTGACTACCGCATGGGACGCCGCTAGCGTCGGCGCAAGTCCGGCACCGTCAAAGCATCAAAGAATATATTCGATAACCCAGGGCGCACTTACATTGCGATGTCCCGCGAGCAGCAATAGCGCCAACTGCGATGCGCGCCGCTCTTCTTCGCTGGTCAGATAGCGACGGAGTGCATCGTACCTGAGCGCGTACCGCTGCAGGTCTTCTGCGGTTCTTTCCAGGAGGTATGCATGCGATTCAAGCAGTCTCTGAGCCGGCTCTCCCTCGCCCAGGAGATCCGTAACCAGCACCAGATGAGAAAGACAGCAAGCTGGTACGCGCGCGTTGCCTGACGTAGCGCCTTGCGCAGCCCCCGCCACCTCCTCCACCGCCCTCTTCTCTGCCTCGATGCGGACCTCGCAGACGCGGCACGTTTTTGCGGTAGGCAGTAGCCTGCGAATGTTCTCCACGGATTCGCCACGATGAACTATCTGGTCAGCGAATTCCTTGAGTTCTGTTGCGAGGCGATGCGCCAGTTCCGGATAGGCCACGCATACGCCATAAGGGGATGAAATGCTTTCATACTGCCAGGTGTGTAGGGTGCAAAAGCCACCTCGTCTGGCATGTTCCTGCTGTGTCTCAGGGTTGACGGTAAGTTGATATTGGTATTTGCTCAGGAATCGGAACATCGCCTCCAGAACCGATCCACAAATCCGGCATCCGGTTTTTCTATCGATCTGCAAGATATAGGAACCCTCATTCGTCCGCTCTTGCACGGTGATTTCCTTCTGCTCTTGATTGGGCGCACCAAGGACGGTTTCCCGCAAGCCACGGAATCGCTCAATGAGCGCTTCATAGGAGGCCTCGTACTCGGGATGCTCCTGTGACCTGGATCTCTGGATCAGAAATGTCATGGTTCGTTCATACATATTCACAAGAAACGACTGGGCGCGTTCCTCAGTGAGAAAACGCAACAGCTCTGTTTCAAACACCTGAATGCCGCTGGCTTCCAATTGCTCGTGGTTTTGTGCTTGCTTCGCTTCCAGTGCCTGCCGCGCAGAGACGGAAAACATTCGAGCCGTATCTGAAAATGAAAAGCGCTCCAGAGATTCCGCTACAAAACTGAGCGCCTCATCCCGCTCACGCTGGCCCACTGTGTCGTGCTTGTTGACCACAACAAAGAGCTTCTTATTCGTATTGCGAATCCGATGCAGGATGCGGTCTTCTTCTTCAGAAAGAGGACTCTCATAGCTCGTCACCAGGACAAACGCATCCGCCTGCGGCAGAAAACACTCGGTAGTCAATGTGTTCTCAATGATGGGAGAGCCAAGCCCCGGAGTGTCTACAAAAAAGAAGCCGCGGCGCAAGATCTCCACCGGCAATTCAATCTCCGCATAAGCGATTTTTTTTATATTGCCAGGATTTTCTTTTTGCGTGACATAGTGTCCAAGTTGGGAGAGGGGTACCTCCCGGCTTAGTCCGTGGTCCGTGAAATGGAGCACGACCTGTTTCCGACTGCCATAGCGGACGGTCGTAATCACGGAAGTCAGCGGAACGATGCCCGTTGGCAGAAGGTCTCCGCCAAGGAGGGCATTCGTCAGCGTGGACTTGCCACGGCTGAACCGTCCGACCACTAGCAGATTGAACCGGTCTTCAGCTAGGCGTGTCAGAAGCTCGCGGCACTCGGCCAACAGAGTTCCATCTTTCGTATCGATCGCTTGCGCCGCCCGGATGACTTCAGCGATGGCGAATTTCTTTTGCTCGTATTGTTTGAGATCCATTGTCTGCTCGCGCGCACCTTCGACTGAAAAGATGACATCGACATGTAGGTGTGTAGACCTTCAGGGGCGTCACGATCCTCAATAGTGGCCTCTTTCCAGCTCTACGCCCAGAACATGCCTCAGAATCCGCCAGAAAGGCACAAGCCAGTTAGGCCGCTCGCCACCTGCCCTCCGCTCGTTGGCCATCGTTCGGGCAATTTCGCGGGCAAGCTCAGGATGGGAATCGAGGATTGTCGTTACCTGGTCTTCCTGCATCCAGTTGAGATGATCGGAGATGCGAAAGAGCGCCTGCAGGATCTGGGGCCGATCGTCCTTTGGACCGATTGCAGATCCGATGCTTGCTGCGGCGATGACCACATCGGCATCTCTCTCCAGAAGGAAATTCCGAAGATCGCACCACTCCTCGGGCAGAACACCAAACTCGCCCAGCAATTGAAGCGTGGCCCGCAGTTGGCGCAGTGCGGAGGGCACGTGCAACCGAGTATCGGTCAGGCCCCGAATCGAGAGGATGGCATATTGACGGGCAGTTTCCGAAACCTTCCTGAGCCCGTCTTTTGCTTCCTCGCGGCATAAGTCATCTTCCAGTACTTCGAAGAGCAATGGGATACTTTCCGATCGATGAAATTCTCCGAGCGAGAAGATCAAACCGCTGGTGGCCCGCTGTCTTGCGGCATCCAGAAGAACATGGAAGACTTCCTCGCATTTCCATCGGAGGAGTGTCCTGGCAACGGCGCTGCGCACCGCATCTTCGGCGAACAGGACTTGCGCATCGCGTGGCAACTCGCATTCGCGGAAATAGGAGATTAAGGCGGAATAGGCTCCGAGTTCCCCAAGAGCGTACGCCGCCCGGCAGCGAGGCAGAGCGATGGTCCTCGGCGGCCCCGCCAGCAGAAAGTGCTCAAGGTGTGGCACCGCCCGGTCTCCCCGCGCAATCAGCATCGTGATGGCGAGTTCTCCATCCACGAGTGAATCCAGCGCAGCAATCAGATTTTCCACCTGCGCATCGCCCATTCCAGTCAGCTGATTATTCATATATGCACACTCTCAGGAGGCACAGCCTCCCTCGTTCCTGGAATCCCTTGCCGGTAGCTTCCCGGTCTCAAGTACAGCAATCAACGCCTCCTGATCATCGGGTGAGATCGGCATCTTGCGGATTTCCCGGATGGTGTCGATCAGCGGATACTTGTATTCCTTCAGAGAGATCTCTCCATCCTCCCAGAGCGCATAGCATGCGAGCGGACGTCCGGTTTTAGGTTGGCCGACACTGCCGGGATTCACAATCGTCGTTTTTCCAATTTTCCGAATGAAGGGCGTATGCGTATGGCCCACGACAAGTAGATCGGCATCGGTCCATCCGATCTCCGTCTGCCAGCGCTCTGAGCTCGCAGGACAGTACCCAAACAAAGGATCGGTGGGCATGGCATGAACCAGATAGAAGCTGGTCGAATTGACGATGAGTTCTCTGTGAAGGGGAAGACGCCTTAGGAACTGCACGTCATCCTGGGTACAAACATCCTGTGTGAAGCGGCGCGTCTCGGCAGCTAATCTCTGGAAGGGCGCCGAGCACCGCGGGTCGGCACTGAACCCGACTGCATGGTCGTGATTGCCACGAGCTGTAATTGTGGCGCGATCCTCGATCCACCTGATGACTTCACGCGGTTTGGGACCATAGTCCACCAGATCCCCGATGCACCAGAGTTGGTCATAATCGTGTTCAGGAAGCGATTCGAGAGCCGCCAGATTTGAATGAACGTCGGAGATGATAACGATCTTCATAAGCCACATCAGCCTTTCCGCACGCAGCCTAGTCCGGATCGATCAGACTTGCGCTGTTGTACTGCTCGTTCGGAATTGCCTATTGAGCTAAAAATCTGGCGATACACGTCTTCGCCATGACTGGTCTCCAACGGCTCACCTTCGAGCAGCCTGAAGGTTCTGGTTCCATCGGCGTTTCTTTCGGCACGCAGGAAAAGGGCGTCCTCGATCCTTCGATCGAAGAGGCCACGCGCGAATTCGTACAGATGCGTGACGTAAAGGATCTTCACACCCTTCTCGAGCAGCGCGCAGACAATCTGCCTCGCAATCTCTGATCCTTCCCGCTCGTTGGTCGCCGCGAATGATTCGTTGAAGAGCAACATCGAATTCGGCACGATGTGGTCGGCAATCTCGCTGATCCGGCCGAGTTCCTCATCGAGCTTTCCGCTCTTCATCGTCAGGTCCTCTTCCCGCCTGTAGTGAGTAAACAGGGCAGTACAGAGCTCGGCTCTTAATGTTTCGGCTCCGACGAACATACCGCATTGCATCATCACCTGCGCCAGACCGATGCTGCGCAGGAAACTGGACTTTCCGCCCTGGTTGGCGCCGGTTACGATTGTCAGGCTCTTACCATCGGCGTCTGCCGCATTGCCTACCACTCTGCGCTCCATGTGGAGCGACAGGCATACGTCGTACAGACCACTGAAGCATAGCCTGCGTTCGCCAGCGGGCGTCGGAATAGGAAAACACACCGGCTCTCCCTTAGCTGCCAGTCGATCGTGCAGATTCAGGCAACCGACATAGAAAGCTAACTCCGTACGCAGCATCTTGAAAAAGCTTAGGACGTGATTGGCAGACTGGGAGAGCGCACTTGCAACCCGACTGATCCCCCGATCCCGCATGTTCGATAGGATCTGCGCCCCGGTCTCGTCACGATCGGCGATATGGAAAGTGTAGGCAGGAGGCCCTTTGTCAAGCATCCGCTTGAGCCAGTTCCGCTCCCTGTTGTGGGTCTGGCGCAGCGCATAGTTGATGCCTTCATTGCTCTCGCCTAGTTCTGCGCTCAGCAAGACGCCCTTGCGGAATTTCAATTCCGTCAGGTGATTCTGAATTCTGGCCAGGTACTCGTCGCCCAGCTCTTTCGCGGTCATCGCGAAGAGCGCGGTGAATGCCTCTGACTCGAATCGATAGGCTACATTGTCGCCGATTTCCCTTAGCCTCCTGAGCATACCCAACAGCACCTGCAGCGATTCAATAGAGCTGTAAAGCATCGAAGACGGGTAGTGGCTGGAAATGCCCCACCACTGCTTCTTCGCTCTTTCACTCGCCTCCACTGTAAGTTCATAGAGTTCCCTGATTGCCCCCGGGTTTTTGAGGCAATCCTTCAGGGCCTGTTGACGATACAGAATCGTGTCAATGCCGCTGGACAGGCCGGAGAGAAGCGCCTTCCGCGCCACATCGAACAGAAACACGTCAGCGCCCGCCATGACGTGCAGCAGCGTGTTTAGTTCAAGATCCTGCGTCAGAGCCTCCTCATTCCACGGCAACCCTTGCTGGAGATTGAAATCCTGGTCCCGGTGCATTAGGAGAGCTTTCATACCTTCATCCGCTCCTTGAGCCAGTGGTACGTTACGCGATACTTTTCAGCGATCGCAAGCGCATACGCCAGCCCATCGGCCGGTCTTCGCTCCAATTTGTAGGTTCGAACCGCCGGATTGTCCGGATCGATTGTGCTGACGACGCTAACTGTCTTTTCGTTGAACGAGGCCAATTCATCTAGAAAAGTGACGCAAACGCCGAGCAGGTCCAGCGCGGAAATTCTCTCCATGACCTTCATGCTCAAATAGACCGCGTCCTTGAGCGACGTCGACGCGAAGATCTCATTCATGACGAGCAGGCTGTTCGGCGTAGCTTCTTCAAGTATCCTGTGAATCCGAACTAAGTCATCCTGCAGCTTGCCGCGAAGATTCGTGATGTCCTCTTCGCGCTCAAAGTGCGTGAAAATGCGGTCGAAGAGAAAGAGCCGAGCTTCCTCGCCCGGAACTTTGCAACCCAGGCTAGCCAGGTAGTGCATCTGGCCGAACATGCGCGCGAATGTCGTTTTGCCACCCTGGTTCGGGCCGGAAACAACGAAGACGCGCTCCGGGCCGGTCAGAAAGAAATCGTTACAGACGACCACACCCTTTTCGTCGATAAGCTTGGATGCCAGCGCGAGGTCGAAGGCATCGCGGCTGCGTATCTCCCTGGACGTTTGCGAAAGCTGCGGTTGGCAGAAACTAAGACCGCCACGCCGGAATTTTTCGAGATAGGTGAGGTAGGCAATGTAAAACTGTATCTCTCGATCGAACCTCGAGATCTTGTCGTCAACATACTCCGCATGCGCCATGCAAAAGGCCTCGAGGGCGGTGAACGTGTCCGGATGAAGTTGCGCTACCCGGTCAAGCACTTCAGCTTGGATATGGTTCATGCCCTCCCAGCTCCGGGTCTTGACGGCATAGTCGTCAACATCGCTGCGCCTGAATTTCTCAAATGTCTCTTCGACAGAGGCGCTGTAATCGCTCTCTGAATCGTAGTGACGAACGGTGACGCCGCCGTCTTTAATAAGCAGGCAATATCTGATTGCGGAGAGGTCTGTCTTAAGCTTGTCCGCTTCCGTCACCAGGTTGCAGAAGGAAACAGATGCGACATATTCCGTCAGATAATCGCGGAAGGCGAGCAGGCCCCGCGATTTTGTATCGAGTGCGCAGAGATCCCGCGAGAGCCGTGCAACAGCCTCGCAATAGATTTCGACCGCGCTCAGGAAGCATCGTTCCACGGCTTGTTTGTAGTAGAGCTTCTTCGCCTGTTCGAGACGCTGGCGCATAGCGCGCATTTGTCCCGAGAAGGACCTGACGGCTTGCATCAGGATCTTGTCTTCGAGATCCTCCATGACCTCCTGACGATAGGCGATCGCGTCGAGATCGTTTAACGGGGTGTAATAAAACGGCGCGAGGTCATAATCTTTCCAGTTGGCCGTGATGGCGTCGATAATTTGACTCAGGTTTAGATCATCAAAGAAGGTAGGAGCTTCGATCGTCGCTGTCTTCGCGCCCTCGTCAGGTCCTTCAAACAATACGCTGTGGAAGATCACTGTGCGCGATCGGCCCTCAGTTTGTGCCATGCAGCTGAGCGTCGTGTTGTACCGATCCCTCACAGTGAAACTCCTCCCCGGGAATTCTCGCTGCAAATTCCGCTCGGTTCAGACTGTTTCAAGGGATCGTGGCGCGGGATAAGATGACTCGGCGACAAGAATCCCTTGTCAGGAGTCATCATCTGTCCCGGCCTATTGGGACAGCGGTTAAGGCCGAACTCCTTGGCCGACTCTTTATGTTACGTCTCTTGCGAAAAAAGTCAAAACAGCCGCTGGCAGTGAGGTCCATCTGGAGCAGGTAGAGTTACTGAACTCTCCGACTCGGCCGCGTTGCAGCTGAGCCACGGACAATCCCGAGACTGACCTCTTACCGTCACGTGCCCAAGAGTTAAATGAAGCTCTAAAGCAACGGAAGCGGGTGCTAAGCCACTTCCATTGGAATCACCTGCCCGAATGGCGCCCGGCGGGACTCGGTGGAGGCCCACAAGACCGGGTAACAAGGAGCCTCTGCGGGGAACGCCCCGCAGAGATCTGTCAGGAAAATCAAGGTTTGCGGCACAATTCCGCGCTCGTCCAGCCACCGGAAGCAGGGCGTGAAGTTCGTTCCTCCTCCACCAACTGGGGTGAGTGCGATCGGCTGCCCTGCCTCATAGACCTCCGCCTTGTGGACCTCGGTATCGAAGTACAGCACATGCACCCGGCTCGGTCGTTGACCATCGAGAATGGAACGAATTTCCGCCTCGAAGAGACCCAGCTGACGCGCGTTGACCGAGCCTGAGCAATCGACTGCGATGGCGATCTCTCCAGTACCTTCAGACCTGACACCTGGAAGATAAAGCCCAGCCCAGATGTGTCGCCGGTTGGGCGGCATCCAGCTGTAGTCGGACGGAATCGTCTCTGACCAGGCGCGACGCAGCAACTCGCGCCAGTCCACGCCTGCAGCTTCGGACTGTTCGAGCCCGCGAGTGACGCTGGCTGGCAGCTTTCCTGCGAGCATTGCGACGTTCTCTGCCTGCTCGACGGCTATCTTCCATTCCCGCGCCTGTTCCGCAACTGTGGGGCCGTCATCTCCTTCGGGTTCAGGAGCATCAAGCACCTGGCCAAAGCCCCCCGATGTTGCCGGAGCAACAGTCTCACCCTCTGCACTCGGATTGTCGGCTTGCTTTCCGCCCTCTCCGTCGGAAGAAGCATCATCCTGGCTCTCTTCTTCCCCGTTTGCGCCGTCCTGATCCTGCTGCTCCTCGATCAGGTTGTAGATGCGTTCCGCGCTCATGCCGCGAAAGCGATGGTCGATGAGAACATCCTTTGGCAGCGTGAGCCCAGCATCCAGGAGCAGGGGGTTGATCGCATAGTCGCATGCCATATTCCAGCGCTTTCGATCACGGTCTCGGCGACGGGTATGATGCTGAAGTGCTGGATGCATCACTTCGTGGGCCAGAACGCCGGCAAGTTCTGCCGCGTTCAGCGTCTCGACGAATGCCGGATTGTAGAAGAGGGAAACACCGTCCGTGGCCATGGTCCGAATCGAGTTCGAGGCCCGTCCACCCAGGCGGAAGAGCAGTGAACCAAAGAAAGGATGATCGAGAAGGAGAACGGTCCGGGCCCTCTGAATCCGGACCGCCGGGGTAAGTTGTTTCGTCATGGCGTCGCAACCTCCATATAGGCCGACATGTGCGAGAAGATGTCATCGACACTTGGCGCGTTCTGCAGCGTAGACTTCGTGTTCGGCTCGTCCCAATCTTGCTCCCGGCCGCGCAGGACTGCGTCCATCTGCGACAAGATCTGGGCGGCATCCGATGCGGTTGCTACGCGGAGAATCTCGTTCTTCTTCAGATCGTGAGCACTGAAGTTGCACAGGCGATCCTTGATCTCCGCTGCAAACCGATTCAGTTCCTCGTCCTGGTTCACATTGAGACGTGGAAGCAGATCGACAAGGTCGAAGACATTGGTGACCAACGAAGCATGGAATCGTGACTCCGGGTCGTTCAGTTTGTCGACCATGTGTGTGACCACGTCTGTCAGCCGCACCCACAGATCCCTGGTCCCACGGTTGAGCGACTGGCGCACACTCTCGTCGATCTCACGCGCGACCCGCGCCTGTTCTTCCTCCGAGAGTGTCACGCGGAAATCATCGCCACTGGGAATAGGCAGTACTTCGAGCTTCACCCCGAACTTTGCCCGGAGCTTTTCGGCCGATGGATAGTCCTCCTCGCGAAAAAGGCCGTTCAACTCTGGACGGACTTGTTCGATGTAGGACGGGTAGACCTCCAGGAACTCATCAACACTCTGGGAGAAGGCGCGTTCAAACCCTCGCATCTGTGTGGTGAGTTCAAAGTAGAAGTGAGCGGGCAGCAGACGATAGCCTTCATCGGACCACGGTAAGGTGATCTTGTAGAAGTGCTGTCGAATCTGTCCAGCGAGTGTCCGCAGCGCGTCAAGCTTCTCTGCACCGCGGAGCAGTTGTTTGTTGTACCGACCTGCGCTCTCGTGCGCGCCGTGTTGATGGGCAACGTCGCGGCTGACTTTGCGGTCGTGTTTCACCGCCGTCCAGATGCTGATATGGACGGCGGCCAGCATGGCTCGTTCGGTAATCATTCGAGGACCTCCGCATGATCGACACCGAAGCGAACGAACTCCGGCGTGTGGGTAATGCCGCGATTTCGGGCGGCCGCGTCGCGTATCGCCAACACACGCATCTCGGTTGGCATGCGATCGAGATACTGCATGCCCTTGGCGATCGAGTGATCACTGAGGACTCTTCCTAATGCAGTCGCAATTGCGATCTGTGCGGAAGGCTCACTGGGGAGCGGCGCCAAAACCGGGTTCAAGAGGATTTCATCGATGGACGGCAGATCACGAAACAGACGCAGGAAGGCAACAAGCTCCGTAGTGGCCGCCGGTCCAACCGTACCCTCCAGCAACTGTGCTTCGATCTCGGTGGCTCCCGTAAAGAAGCCACTCTTCTGGCGGCGCGCGAAGCCGCATAAAACGTTCGAGGCCATCTCCCAGGAGCGGGGTGTCGGCCACGCATTCACATCCGATGTGGCGTTGGCATCATGCAGGAGCGTTGGCTTGAAGCGCAGGAAGGCGACGATCTCCGGGCGCAGTCCGGACCGAACCGCCCACTGACACCAGTCTTCGAAGTCCGGCTCGAGGTTTAGGTGGACGAAGCGATTGCGCAGCGGCCGCGGCATCGAGAAGTGCACGCCACGCTCGGACGCGGGATTGCCTGCGGCCACCACCACCCAACCTTCCGGAAGGTGATATTCACCGAGTTTGCGGTCGAGCACCAGCTGATAACAGCCGGCCTGCGTCATCTGCGGTGCGGCCGTCAGTTCGTCGAGAAAGAGGATGCCCTTGCCGGAGGTCGGCAGAAATTTCGGCGGCACCCATTCTGCCTGGTCAGCGGAGATGCGCGGCAACCCGCGCAGATCGACCGGATCAAGCTGAACAGCTCGAATGTCGAGGAACTGCCATCCCAGATCAGAGGCTACTTGGGCGACGATTTGTGACTTGCCTACACCGCAGGCGCCCCAAATGTGCAAAGGCACACGTTCGGCAATGAGCGCATGAAGCGCTTCAAAGAGTTCAGAGGGTTTCATTGGTTGTCCTTTGTGAAGGGATTGGTCAGGCGAGGTCGAGATGAAGTGGAAGCGGAGATTTGAACTGCGGCAGAGTCAGCGAACAGCTAGTGGATCACTTCATAGAGCCTGTGCGCGACCTGACGGGCATTGTGCACCTGCAGGCGCTTGCGATCGGTCGAGTTCAAGTGGACGGTGATGCCAGTGCGCATCCAGAAGACTCGCACACCGGCAAACTTGTGGGAATCCCACAAAGGACTCTTATGTCGGCATCAATCCACTAGGTTGTGAATCTCCAAGAGGATGGGGCCTTTTCCATCTTTCCCGGACAGATCGGCGTTTTTCATTACTAATCGGTCTTTCGGCGCTTAAACGGCCTTCGATGAGGGAGTTCGCCCGTTCGCGACAATCGGGGGGATTAATCGCTGCGCCACTGGGGCACGAGCTCAGTTTGAGCGGAGGATGAATTCATTCGTTATCCTGGCTTTGGGTGTCCTATCTGCTGTCAAATGACGAACACCGGAATCCTCGGTGGCATGTCTCGCTTCGAGATCGGCAATTCTGTGAAGGAGGCGCTGCGCTTCAGCTCGGTAACCACATGATCATCGGACCCGATTTGAGGGTCCTGCTCCACTTGCTCTAGGGTTTTGCGCAAAATCCGGACGCGGTGCTCGCGGGAATGGTTCACTTTATGGTTCGATCTTCGGATCACATTCCTGCTGGTCACTCGATTCAATGCCTAGCGCTTTCATCTTTTCATAAAGAAGCCTCCGCTGAATTCCCAGCCTGCGCGCAGCATCAGCCTTGTTCCCGCCACTCTCGTTGAGCGCATTCTCAACAAGCTTCCTCTCCCATGCAGAGACGGATTCGTGGAAAGGCAGGCGCAGCAGTTGCGCAAAATCACCCGGTGTCTCGCGCTCTAGTGGTTGCAGCATGGACTGGTGAAGGATCTCAGATGTGACGACCCGGCCCGCGGCCAGCACTGCCGCGTGCTCGATCAGATGTTCCAACTCGCGAACATTGCCGGGAAAGCTGTTCTGCTGCAGGACAAGTACGGCATCGTCGGTGAATGCGGAGGGCGGAAGTCCATTTCGTTCCGCAAACCGGCGCAGGAAATGCTCAGCAAGCGGAAGGATGTCGGTGCGTCGTTCACGTAGAGCAGGGAGCGTTACCGTGAAGACCTGCAGGCGGTAATATAGATCGGCGCGGAAACGTTTCTCCTCCACTTCTTCCTGGAGAGCCCGGTTGGTTGCAGCCACAAGGCGGAAGTCAGCTGCAATGGTCTCGCTGCTTCCGAGACGTTCGAACGTATGCTCCTGAAGAACTCGGAGAAGCTTCGGCTGAAGGGCAAGCGGTAATTCGCCGATCTCGTCGAGAAACACCGTGCCGCCTGCGGCACTTTCAAATTTCCCAGCACGCCGCATATGAGCTCCGGTGAACGCTCCTTTTTCATGGCCGAACAACTCGGACTCGAGAAGATCTGCCGGGAGAGCTGCACAGTTGACCACTACGAATGGCCCGTTTGCGTGACGGCTCTGTCGATGTATCGTGCGTGCCACCAACTCCTTTCCTGAGCCAGACTCCCCGAGGATCAAAACAGAAGTGTCGGTGGCCGCCACGCGCCCGATCGCTTTGAACAGGTCGAGCATTGGGCGCGAGGAGCCGATAATCAACTCAGTTTCATTGTCCTCTTTGAGCAGCTGTCCCGATCTTTCCGCTCGCAATTCATCCACTTCGCGCTGCAGCCTCACGTGATGCAGTGCACGTTTGACAGTCGCCAGCAGTTCATCCATGTCCAGCGGCTTCGTGATGAAGTCGTATGCGCCGAGTTGAATAGCTGTCATGGCATTCTGGCCGGTTCCGTGAGCAGTCATAACGATCACCGGCAACCATTTCGGAGATTCTAGGTCGCCAAGTCTACGGAGCAGGAATTCACCATCGGCGCTGGGCATCTTCCAATCGCAAAGAACAAGGTCTGGCATGCACTGCCGGAGTGCCTCCAGCCCCGCCTTTCCATCCTCCGCTTCCGCGACCTCAAAGCCATGGCCGACGAGGATTTCTCGCAGCGTGAGGCGCAGGTTTCGTTCATCGTCGACAACCAGAATGCGTTCAGGCATGTGATCTTTCGCCTCCGCTGGTATGTTCCAGTGTCGGCTCGGTCGTATCATCGTCTGCGCTCGGGAGTCTAAGGCTGACAACTGCTCCTCCGCCTGGACCATTGCTCAATGTGAGCTGGCCGTCATGTGCTTGCAGAATCTCGTATGCGATCGAGAGCCCTAGCCCCGTACCTTTTTGCTTCGTCGTAAAGAAAGGATCAATTGCATGGGCTGCTACCTCGGGAGTGAGCCCCGGACCGGAATCTGCGACGACGATCTCTGTCCAACTTGGACCGCTACCCACGGAGCACTCGATCCCACGTTGATCTTCCGGTTGCTCGACCACCGCGTCGATCGCATTGGAGACGATATTATCGAGGACCTGGCGCAGCTGATTCCGGTCGGCCCAGGCAAAGGCGGGTGCGGAGTTCTGGAAACCCATGTCGACACACTGCTGACTGGCTGCGCTGGAATGCGAATCGAGAACGTCTCGACACAGCTCGCCTAAATCAACCCGCTCCTTGTCCAACCGGATTGGCCGCGAGAAATACAAGAGCCGCTCAATCATCGCATCCAAGCGTAAGATTTCTTCCAGCGCGACTTGGCTATTTCGTTCGAGAGCCGGGTCGGTACTCCCGCGTTGAGACATCTGAATCCGGAGCCGAATGGTGGCCAGCGGATTGCGTATCTCATGGGCAATTCCTGCTGCAAACTGGCCCAAGGAGGAAAGCCGGTCCTGGTGGCGCAGCTTCGCTTCAAGTGTCCGCTCATTCTCATTCTTTTCCCGAAGCGTAACAGCCAGGGTTTCGATCTCACGCAGCACACTTTCAAATTCGGCAAGCCTTAGCGGCTGTGGCCGTGGAATCGAGAGATTGGTAGCAAGTTTTCCGAGGTATGTGCCAATCGCAAGTACGGCCTTTTGCACTTCGGCTACCACGAAAAACGCAATCAGAGCGCAGGTGAGCGCGCCAAGTGCAAAGGCGATCATTCCAGTCAGGAGGCCGGCACTCGTGCCAGCGTTGAGCTCTGGCATGCGCTGCATCATCCATGAAGCGCCAAGATTCTCTCCGTTGAGCGAGATCGGATAAGCGACAAAGACGGTCGCGTCGCGCGGGCCGGTGAACCGAAGTGTTTGCATTTGGCCTGATTGAGCAGCCTTCCGCGCCAAGTCCGTGATAGCCGGCCGCTCATGGGCAGGAATGTCAGTCTTTGGACCCGGCCCGGGATGGGTTGGGAACGCATAGCCTAGCAGGTCGTCATCTTTACGCGAATAAAAGCCCCCTTCGATGCCTGGTTCATGCTGCAAAACAGCAGAAGTCATCAGGGCGAGCAACTGATTCGAGCCGGGCTCTTCCGGCCTTTCAATGGCGGGCTGGTTCGAATGAAGCAGTTCCCAGGACGAACGATTCGCGTAGTCCTGGGCAAGATTCCTGGCGAGTGTTCCAAGGTGCGACTGAGCAGAATCCAGTGTCGCCGACTGACTATTGCGCATCAGGATCAAGAAAGCTATCGCGGCGCTGACCAGGAGGAACAAGGTCAGCACCGCAAGTAGATAGATCCGTGACCGGACACTTGGCGTTGTGACTCGGATGGACACTGAGTTCGTACTCTCCTTGAAGCCGCCCCCCTATAAGCGTAAGACCGGCAGTCGGCTAAGTGAAACCCTGATATTTTGATGCCCGCTGCAGCCTTCTGCACTACGGCTGCGGCGGGGGCGGCGGTGGGGGCCCGCCAGACGCCGGAGGCAGAGGTACTGCCACTCTGCCGCTTGCGATCAGCACACGCTGGATTGAGTGATCACAGGCGGCCAGAAGCGCGTCGGCAGCGCGCGCCATAGAGCCTGCCTCTTGCAGCTTTTGGCTATTGAGGAGGTTCTGCGCGTTTTGCTCAAGGCGCCCAGCCTCCTCGAGAAGATTGTGCACCTGCTGGTCAGCGGCGTCGGGAGTGGAGCCAATTCGTGCAGCGATGTCCGCCCGGTGCTGAGCAAGACGTCCCAGATCGTCATAGACCCTGGCTGCGGGGTCCGGCCCTCCCATCACCTGCGGAGGTGGATTCACCTTCGGTTGAGCTGCAGCGAACAGGCGCGCAGAAGCTAGTTCATCGGCTGCGCGCGCGAGATCGGCGGCCATCATTCCCCACTCCTGGGCCGCAGTGAAGTTGCTGGCTTGATAGGCGGTGAGGGCCTGCTGATAAGTGTTTCGGCTTTGCGCCAGGAGATCACCGGAGCCCTCCGCGCGGCTCGATTCCACCAACACCCCGCTTCGGCCAATGGCATCGTATGCATGTCGAATCGCGGCGCCTGCGCCCTCCTGCATCGCCATCATTGGGTCTGCTGGAGGAGGAGGCGCTCCCGGGCGAGGTGGCGGAGGCGGACCGGCTGGCTGCCCGAATGCGGCACCTGTTCCAAGGATGAGCGCGCCCAACACCAAAGCCATCAGGGTGCGACTGCGGGGATTTTGCCGAGTACCTTGATTCAGAGATTGAAGCAACACTGTACACCTCTTCGAAACTGTTTATCGATCATCTCGCTTCAATGCATCTCCGTTGCCATACTCCACGTTTCGACTCGCCGTGAGGCATGTCATTCCATTCCAAAAGTATGAGAGAAATTCAGATCAGCTTCAGCACTCCTTTCATGACCACCATGCGTTCGCTTTCCGTCCACAGCTGAACGCTTTCCGTACTAGTTCCTCGAACCATCTGAGCGCTAAGTTCCGGCAATTGATATCTGAGCGGTTTGGCATCGCGCTTGCGAAGTATAGACGCGGACCCTGTCCGGTCGCCTGAGCAAGCCAAGAGGAAACGAGCATGCAAAGCCAATCACATCGAACTCGTCTCGACCCAGTTGTTCTCCTCGGCAGCCTCTATATTTTGTCGTTCATTACGGGTTGTGCGGCCGGTCCACCCTTGGGACCACTGGATATTGGCTTGCCACCCGGTCTAGGGCAGCTGCTCATGATCGTCTTGCTCATAGCGGCAGTGCTTTTCACCGCGACTCGCTCGCGTCGTACGACAATGCCCGCATCAGCATCAGATGACTCTGCCTTGTCCCTATTGAGAGATCGCTACGCGCGCGGAGAGATCGATCGCGAGGACTTTCTTCAGCAGCGACGCGATCTTGAAGGGCAACAATCGCAAGACACGCGAGGGGTCAACGCCCGTTGATGTTGCCTGAATCAAAGAAGTCGAGTTTGCGAGCGCTGGAGTGGCTAAACTTCTTCGTAGCCGATGTCCAGACCGGCCTCGGTCCGTTTCTGGCGGCCTATCTCGCCTCAAGCGGATGGAGCCCCGAGCGTTTAGGGGTTCTGTTGACTGGGTGCGGTCTGATTCCAATCGCGCTGCAGATTCCTGCTGGCGGTGTGGTTGATGAGATACGAGGAAAACGAGGCTTAACCGCGGCAGCAATCGTGACCATCGCCGCCGGAGCGCTGCTCCTGTCGTGGCGCACCAGCACAGCTTATGTGGTCTCGGCGCAAGCTGTGTTGGCCATTGCAGGCCTGTTTCTGGGTCCCGTTCTCAACGCCATCACGCTGGGCGTGGTGGGCGCGCAGGGATTTGGCCGGCAGCTTGGACGCAACCAGTCGTTCGCAGCAGCCGGCAACGTGCTTACTGCACTTTTGATGGCAGGCGTCAGCTACTGGATCGGGATTCGCAATGTCTTTCTCTTCGCCGCAATTCTAGCCATCCCCACACTTGCGTGCTTGGCAAAGGTGCGCAGAAGCGATATTGATCTGCGGGATGCCAGAGGAGGGGACAAATCCAGCTCCGACCATAAAGCGGGTATCTTCGCTGTGCTTCTGAAGGATCGTGTTCTGCTGATCTTTTTCTTTAGTGCGGCGCTCTTTCACCTGTCGAATGCGGCAATGCTCCCGCAGCTTGGCGAAATGCTTGCTCATGGCGACAAAAGGACGGCAGGCCCCCTCATGTCTGCCTGCGTTATCGTCACACAGCTCGTCATTACATTTACAGCTGCTCAAACGGGAAGATTGGCCGGCATATTCGGTCGCCGGCCACTGCTGCTTGTGGGCTTCGCTGCGCTGGTAGTTCGCGGATGCCTGTACACGGTAGTCCACGGGCAACCCGCCCTTATCGCTGTGCAGGTGCTCGACGGTGTAGCCAACGTCATCTTCGGCGTTGTCTCTGCCCTTGTGGTGGCTGATCGCACGCGCGGTACGGGACGCTTCAACCTTGCTCAAGGAGCTCTCGCCAGTTTTGTTGGCATCGGCGCCGCGCTCAGCACCACGTATGGCGGCTTCCTGATCCAGCGCTTCAACTACAACACTTCGTTTCTGGGGCTGTCCGCAGTAGGCTTCATCGCCTTTATCTTGCTTTTCGCCTTTTTCCCGGAAACCCAGATCGAGACAAATCCGATCATCCTGCACGAGGAGAGACTTGCTATCAATGAAACAGATTGACGTTCTTCCTCCCCCCTTGCCACTCGACACCACGGGCATTGTCTCGTGGGTACAGATTGGCGATCTTCATCTCACTACAGCCGCCGAGCAGAATTTTGCGGATCTGCGTCACATCGTGGAGCAATTGAACGCTCGGTTTGCCGCGAATCTGAACTTTGCCTTTCTTCCCGGCGATCACGCGGAAAACGGAAGGTCCGAACAATATGACCTCGTGCGATCCGCGCTCGACCAGTTGCGTCTGCCGTGGTTCTCCATCGTGGGCGATCACGATGTCCACTCTCGCACCGTCGACCCCTATCGCCGAGCGATGCTTGCTATGACGCACTATGCGTTCGATGTAGGCAACTGCAGTTTCATAGCTCTCAACACTTTTCCTGATCCTGTTCCGCACAGCTTTACCGTGGACGAACAGCAGTTCGCTTTCCTTGAACGGGAATTGAACTCGGCGAGATCCTCCGGAATGAGCTCCGTTCTCCTGATGCACTGCTATCCAAGCGATTTGAAAAATGGGTATGCGCGGCTGCGTGAGCTTATCTTCCGCTATCGTCCGCTGCTGGTGGCGATGGGGCACACGCACTACAACGAGATCGCCCGCGACGAAGCAACCGTCTACTCAAGCACGCGCTCGACTGGTCAGATCGAAGAAGGCCCGGTCGGATTCTCCATCATAAATATCGACAGTGGCTGCGTAAGTTGGAAGTTCAAGGACCTTGCAAGCACCGACCCGTTCGTGATGATTACGTCTCCTGCTGACTGGCGACTCACTCCGCAAACCAGCTCGATGCACTCGGCCGCCCGTCAGCTACGGGTCAAAGTGTGGAGTGCTCAAACCATTCGAGCGGTCAACGCAGAGATCGCAGGCCAGGAGCCGATTCTCTTGGAACAGATTCCGGGAGCTAATGCGTGGCAGGGACCGAACACCCCGCTCGAAGGGTGCTCTCGCATTCGTGTCATCGCCAGGGTCGAAGACAGCCAGGAAGGAATAGATGAGATCGAGCTGCAAAACATCGCATCACCACAACTGCGCATCGCTCGTCGTGACCAACACAACGTGATCGGCGCGTGGCCTGAACGCGGAATCCAGGGAACGCAGCTCGGTCCCAACAAGAACGGCAGGAAGTGGTAATGGCGCACATGCTGATCTGGGGTGTTTCCGCCATCAGCATCGCACTGATGCTCTTTCGGCCGTTCGGAATCCCCGAGGTTGCATCGACCTCCGCAGGCGCATTGTTGCTCTGCATTTTCGGCCTCATCCCCTGGCGGCTCGCAGCGCATGCGGTGGCGGAAGGCCTGGACGTTTACTTATTCCTCGCAGGCATGATGCTCTTATCCGAGCTTGCCCGCGTGCACGGCGTTTTCGACTGGCTCGCCGGGATTGCTGTTGAACATGCGAACGGATCGTCTGCCCGCCTATTCACGCTTATTTATGCCGTTGGAACGGCTGTCACGGCGCTGATGTCGAATGATGCAACCGCGGTCGTATTGACCCCCGCCGTTCTAACCGCAGTTAAGCGTGCAGAAGCGCGCCCCATGCCGTGCCTCCTCACTTGCGCTCTGATCGCAAATGCTGCCAGCTTCCTTCTGCCGATCTCGAATCCTGCAAACCTGGTTGTCTTCCACAACGCCATGCCGCCGCTCACACGCTGGCTGACCATGTTCCTCGTTCCATCCATTGTGTCCATCGCTATCACGTACCTTTTGCTTCGTTGGTACAGTCGTCGAGACCTTTCTCAGCCGAGCCGATCGCTCGACGGAGATGGCCATCTCACAACGACGGGAAAGATTACTCTCTTTGGCATTCTGTCGGTCGCGGTTGTTCTGCTTGTTGCATCCGCTCGGCGACAGGACCTCGGCTTGCCGACGTTCTGTGCAGCACTGGTCATTACCACCATCGTCCTCATCTACGAACGTAGCAATCCTTCGCGTCTTGTGCGCGAGATTTCCTGGAGCGTCTTGCCGCTCGTAGCCGCACTCTTCATCATCGTGGAAGCCGTGAAGACCGCCGGCGCCCTAACGATCCTGCACTACAGCCTCACGGCCGCCCTTCGCTGGCCGATAGCAGTAAGCAGCCTCACGATTGGCAGCGGGGTTGGTTTCGGGACTAATCTCGTCAACAATCTGCCGCTCGGTCTCATCTCGGGAGCCGCTCTCCAAACCACACCTTCACACTCTGTGCTGTCCACGGCAGTCCTTATCGGTATCGATTTAGGGCCCAATCTTTCGATCACCGGATCACTTGCGACTATTCTCTGGCTGATCGCAATCCGCCGTGAAGGATTGAATGTTAGCGGCTGGCAGTTTCTGAAAGTCGGCATGCTCGTGATGCCTCTTTCCCTGCTCATGGCGATCGGTTCAGCCATTCTTTTGAATTCCCTTTGAATCATCGAGGAGGTTCTGTGAAAAGTACGTGGATTTATCCATTCATCATTCTTGGCGGGATGCTGCAGGCGGTCGGCGCGTCCATGAACGGGCAGTTGTTCGCTTCACTTCAGAACAAGTGGCTGGCTTCAACCGTCTCCTTCGTCGTGGTTACATTCTTCTTCGCGGCCATGTTCTTAATCTTCCCAAAGCCCCTTCCTACCGTAAGCGATCTTGGACAGATGCCTTGGTGGGCGCCAATCGGCGGGCTGGTGGGTGCCGTACAGGTGTATGCGGGACTCACGCTGGTGCAGCGCGTAGGCGCCGGCCCATTCATGGGCCTTACAGTTACTGCAGCCCTCGTTGCATCCATACTGATCGATCACTGCGGATGGTTCCACATGCCCGTTCACCCTATCAACGCTTGCCGTATTGCAGGCGCAGTTCTGATGATCGGTGGGATTGCCCTTATCGCACGGTATTGATGCAGCACAGCCCACCCGGACTGAACTATTTTGCGCCTAGAGCGACGTTGAAGCAGCAGGTCACGCTAACGACCTTCCAGCGATGCTTTGGCAGAGAAGCCAGGATCTCGCTCAGTGATAATCGCCAAGTCCCTCGCCGAGGAACAGATTAGTCCCGATATGTCGGCCAGTATTTACGAATCGGACCGCGGCGGAAATTCAAATGATCCGCAGTGGCCACGGTCGCTGAACCATGGCCATTTGCCAGAGAGAGCTACGAAGCGACAAGGACCTCGTCATCTTCCTCCGTTTCCTCATCCTGTTTGATTTCGGCAAGAATCTCGGCTTCCTCGTCCGGGTCGGAAGTAGGAGTGTTGCGCGCGCCTACCGGAGCGGGCATATCGAAAAGGCCACGCGCCGTTGGCGGTTCTGTCTGTATCTGTTCATCCTTCTTCGGAGACGCTGCGACCGGAGGAGTTTTCTTCGCCGTCTTCGACTTATTTCTCGCCTCATCCTGGGCTGCCTTCGCCGCGGTGGCCATTTCCTCTTTGGCGCGGTCGAGCGTGTTCTTCAATTCCAGATGACTGGCCACAAAGCTGACAATAGCATCTGTCAGCTGTGCGTCGAGCTCCGCGGCAGTTCCGGTGAAGCTCATCGGGGTGGTAAGGGCAGCGTTTTCGCCGTCCGCCAGCTTCTTGGGCAAGACGTTGACGCGGATCTGGTCTTCTTCGAGAGAGGTGACCGTCAAGAGGACGGACCTCTGGCGGAGGAGTGGAACGAGTTGCTGAAACATGGGCATCTCCGATGGGTGTCATTGGATTGAGTGGGAAAGGGTGGATGAGCGTTGTTTAAGCTGCTGCTCGGAGCTGACGATTGCGTCTGCGGACCTTCATCCACATTTGGGGATCGATAGGCAGAGCACTCATACGGCCGGTTTCGGCGTTGAAGAAGGCTCCGTGATGGTTCAGCCTTCCATAGCGGAAGAGCCGCGCCAGCATAGCGAGAGCGCTCGAGGCAAGCGTCTGGTTGATGAAAGGCTCTTGTCGTTCGAGAGCTTCGATGGCTGAGCAAGTCGGCAACGGGTCTTCGCCCGCCGCAGAATCGACGATCTCGGGATACAACTCACTGACAGTGCGCAGCCTGGTGGCAGCGCGTTTATTGCGTGAGTTTAGCGGCTGTCCAAGGACGTATTGGCCGCTGGCAGCATTGTTACCAATATCAAGCCAGTATGTCGTTCGGTGCATGGGCCGCGTCACTGCCTGGTCGATGACCTTGCGTGCAGCGCGGGTGTCGACGCAACCGATCAGCAAATCTGGAGCGTCGTCATGCGACCCCCGCAGAGTGCGCTCGTTAAAGAAGGACGGTTCCGCTGACCACGTCGTGCCCCAGAACATATTGATCCGGTTGACGAGCACGGTTGCTTTCTTCTGACCGATGTCTGAGGCGGAGAATGGCTGACGGACACAGTTGGTCTCAGACACCGTGTCGGCATCCATGATCGAGACCTGGAGTCCGTAGGGATGCCCCCACACTCGCATCGCCTGGTGTAAATATGGCAGGCCCATGAGGATGGCGCTTCCAGTTCCGCCTGCACCCACGACCAACACACGAACGGGCCGACGGCAAAGGAAGCCCGGTGGCAGCGAGTGCTCGATGCGCATCTCAGTTCCTTTCGTCGCGCACGAATTGCGCGAGGGTCTGGGGCAGGACGATCAGGGTCTCCAAAGGAAACAGACTCCGCTTTCCTATCAAGCTGCTCCAAAGCCCCTCGAAGCCGCCCTTGTGCCGCGTAAGGCGACCAACATTGGCGTGGGTAAAGGCACTCTCGTAGAAGCCCCGCTCCCATTCGGCTATTGCCGCGACGGATGCGCTCTCGGGCCGCCGCATCGAGCCGGTGCAGACGGTGCCGCAGTCTGAGAGATTCCAGAAAGGCGCGACCGCGAGCTTCGTGGTTGCCCCGGGACGCTTGTTCTCAGTGAGAGCACGGATTTTCAGCTGCCCGTCAGCGACTCGCCAGACTAATGGAGGCTGAGGGAAGATGCGGCCGTTCAAATCAGCTGCCTTTCCCTCGGAGTGTTTATAGAACATCTGACGGCGCTGTACAGGCGTCCACCAGGCGATCATGCGATCGCTCTTGGCGAGGATGTTCTCTGGGAACACCTCGGCAGCAGCTTCGCCCCCAAGAGAGCGAACGAGCGACTCGACAAATGCTACGGTGAGCGGTTGCGCCGGTCCGAGAGCTGGTGCTGTATTCTGCTGCTTCAAAACCTCGTGTTTCGTGATGAATGTCGTCTGGTTCCCGTAGTAGACCAACAACGCCTCACGCAACTCGAAGCGATGGTTCTCCCCGATGGCTATCTGAACCTGCATGTTCTTTCTCCCACACCTGCAGCTCCTCAACCAGTTCAAGGAGCTCCCTGTTGAATGCAACGAAACGCTCGACAACACGCACCGCGTGCTTCACTTCGACCGCCTTTTTCGGGGAAAAGACGACACAGATTGTAGGCTCCGACGAGCCTTCGAGCATGTGCTGACCTTCCTCGTCGAAGCAGGCAGTGATGGCATCTCTTTCCTTGAAGGCAACGAGCAACGATGGCAGCGGAGGACCATCGTAGTAGCGATCTTCGAGGGGCTCGCGTCGTTGCTCAACGCGCAGACGGGAGAGTCGCTGTATCTTCCTCAAGCGATCGATCCAGGCCCGGTAGGGACCTTTGCTGTGGGAACGGAGCAGGCGGCGATCTTCAATTCGCCACTTCTCTTTGAGTGTTTTCTGGATGCACTCCGGGAGTGCTTTCTCCACCTCTGGGAATTCATACTGACTGCGATTCTCTTCATCGTCCTGGTTCGCAGACTCGATCAACATCTCTTCGTACATGAGTGCATCGCTGTGATCGTAGATCCGCATTACGCGATACAACGCATGGATGAGGGTCCAATAGAATGCCGCCCCCAGCCCTTCCGCTTCCTTCTCGAGGGCGTCGAGTGCGGGTCCGATCTTCAGATATCCGGCGCCAGTGCATTCGATCGTCACCGCCAATTGTCCATTGCTGAGAGTCGAATCGTAGCCATCTCGTTCAAGTACATCGCTCACCTGCAGATGGAATTCAACGTTGCGCTGCAGCAGATCGCCGCGCTCTGCGCCAATCGCGTCCATGATGCTGCGTTGTGCGAAGACGACTGCGTGTTCTCCGCATTGCCGCCATGTTTCCGGCGAGCCCAGACCCGCCTTGACGAGAGCAGCGCACAGATCGTAAAGCAGCTCCGCGTTGACTTCGTGGTTGTATTCCGTTGGCACCGTGGCGAGGGTGGGAAGAGCCTGCCCGAATGCAGGCGCGAGGGTTGTTATCCCAGGGGAGGAAGCAGTTCCGATGGAGTGGAGAGGGGCACGCTGTCTGCGCCCGTGAATCGGTCCAGAGCCTGTCGGACGGCGCCGGCGAGACGTATCGACTCTTTGCATTGGAGATGCCTCACGAGTAATTTGTTCGCTTCCGGAGGTGGCGCGGTTGCCTTCATCGCGAATAACGCCACCAGATCTTCTCGTGTCATCTCAGACCGGGGCATGACTTAGCCCTTCGACCCGATGGCTCTGGAAAAGGAGTACCGCAGGCTGGTTCCCGTATCCTCCGGTCCAGTCATCGTTGCGGTAGCAAGTTCCGGGTACGAAGGCGTAAGCAGGTCGCGGACCTGGTCGATGCTCATGTGTGGATCCGGATCGGGAATTCGTGAGCCGTTGAAGACAAATTCACGGGGCAAACTGCTCGTTTTGAGCGTGGTGGTAGCCATTTCATTCCTCCAGGATGATTGCGGATAAGAATTCTTCGTTGTGGGTAAACTCTCTTCGCCCGATTGCCCTTATTGCCTGGCTTTGCGGACCATCTCGACCAGCACCGTCCGGGTCTCCATCGGGGTAGCTACCTCGCGGGAGAAGTTGATGCGAACGCCTTTCATCCCGTCATTGGTTTTCAATCGAAGAGCGAAGCCCAGTCGATCGACTGAAGTCATGGTCGCTTCCGTTGCTTCAACTCCAGCATGAGAACGTGCCAGCAGGATCATCGAATCTACATGGTCAGCGTTCATGTGGGTGAGGATGCCAGGTGCGGCGCCAGCCAGCGGATCAGGAGCCGCATCTTGGTACTCTCTTGCCTCGACCCATCCCATCACGCCAAAGCCCCCCACATAGTAAAGGTCGACGGGTTGGAGCCGGAAAAAACTGAAGTCGGAGAAGTCGACCCAGTAACGGCTGTTCTCGTGACGTGCAAGGTAAATCTCTCGAACCGAATCAAGTTCGCTCGCGGGAACAGATTCGGCAAGGCCGATCAGAGTAGCCCGAGCAGCTCCAGCGGATCGCCATCGGCATTCGCCTGTGCAACGAAGAGACTGCATCGCGGCTCCGCTTTCATGTTCTGAGTATGCATTGCCATATTGCTAATCAGAAAAAGAGGCCGGGCCGCAGGGTCGAGCGCGAAGGGCATAAGAGATCCAAAAGGAAATCCGGGATGCTTGCGTGAAATCGTCGACAAGGTGCCAATCGAAGCGAGCGAGATGAGGGTGCGGGTTCGCGCAGCGTAACTTGGTTCAGCGAGTTGCGGCGATGCAGGACCGCTGGATGCGTGCTGGCGGGGCGCAGTAGTTTCATTCGGGGACATCGGCTTCTTCACCTTTCAAACCATGGTATCGAGAGAAGCCAGACGGCGCATCCGTCGGCGGGCTCGCAGGCGGCTGAGAAATAATGCTGTGTACTGCTGCTTCCATGGTCACCCTGCTTTAGCGGACAAGTACATGCTCCAGCGTCACGAGCAGCCGCTCGTTCCGCCACAGTTGCCGCACTTGTAGCAGCTCCCATTGCGCACCATGAGAGAACCGCAGGTAGTGCACAACGGTGCATCCGCCGACGCATAGCTGTCCTCAAGGAGCTGCGAGACGCTGGCTGGAGCCTGGTCTGGCTCGTCGCCAGCATTCTTGTCAGCCGCCGCTTTCGCGGCGAACAATGCCAACTGCTTCCCTGACAAAAATCGCACTTCCATCCAGCGAAAGAGGTAGTCCATGATCGACTTGGCGTAACCAAGCTCCTCATTTCCCGTCCATCCCGAGGGCTCAAATCGCGTGTGCGAGAGCTTATCGCAGAGCACCTTGAGCGGCACTCCATGCTGCAGGCTCACCGAGACGACAGTGCCAAAACACTCCATCAGTCCCGCGATCGTCGAGCCCGCCTTTGCCATCCGGATGAAGATTTCGCCCGGCTGCGCATTTGGATAAAGACCGACGGTTAGGTAGCCCTCGTGGCCGGCGATGGAGAAATGGTGTGTGAGACCCACCCGTTCGTCCGGAAGACGATGCCGGTTCGCGGCCGGTGGTCCTGACAGATCTTCTTGCTGAGGGGATTTACGCGCAGGTGCTGCATTTGCCGGCTGAGACATGGGAACCTCCTTTCTGGTATGCAATATGCGTGCGGAAGCTTGTTT
>Ga0207021_1005_pt1 | contig 64035 bp, 58 predicted proteins | sample Alteio_BWMinCont_49_FD_153496 | JGI IMG/M metagenome (GOLD analysis project Ga0207021, IMG submission 153496) | Enriched cells from forest soil in Barre Woods Harvard Forest LTER site, Petersham, Massachusetts, United States -... | ecosystem: Environmental > Terrestrial > Soil > Temperate forest >... | reverse complement strand
AATTTGCTCCCGTCAAATTCCTTTGCCGAACAGTCTAGCACTGCTCTCAGTCCATCACGCCGCCAATTCTCCAAACGTGCCGACGTCTAGAGCGTTTTAGGAAATGGTGTAGTCGGAGCTACTGTCTTCAAACCGACGCGACCAGCAGGCCGGGGCCCCCCACGAACAGGTCTTCGTTCGTGGGTGGAGGGAGCGGCGGTCCTGCACAATCCAAACGAGGCCACATTATTTCCTAAAACGCCTTAAGTCACGGGGTTGAAGTTAGACCTTCGAATCTTCTCCGCAAGCAATCAACGGAGTGCCGCGTATTCCGCCTTGGCCTGCTTCAGAATGGGAATGTCGGGGTCGGCGTTTTTCCAGAGCGTAAGGAAATCCTGATAGGCTGCCTTTGCCTTGGAATGGTCTCCGGATATCGCGTATGCCCTGCCCAATTGCAGGTGCGCCAGCGCGCCTACTGGGTCACTGAAGACAAGGCCCGGATGGTCGACAATTTTCTGGAACTCGGCGGCGGCTTCTGCTCCCCGATGCATAGCCAAATAGGCTTGACCGCGCACATAGGCGGGATAGAGGCCGCCAAAGAAAAAGTCAAAGTTGATGGCCGGTATAGCAAGTTCATAGGGAAGGTTGGCTTGCAGGTCGTCGAGGGCTTTTGCAGGCTCACCGCGATTCATAGCAAACAATGCGCGAAGCGTTGGCAAATACGTAAATTGGACGGAGGTATCCTCGGGGAAACGCTTTTCGAGGTCGCTGGTGAGAGCCTGGGACCGGGAGCATCCCCGGCAACTGCCAGCGCTAAGGCCGCGCCGGACTCCGCGTCCCTTCCCTTTGAGAGTTCGAGCGCAACTGTGGCGCCCTGTCGCACGGAGGGGGCATTTCCGAAGAAAGCTTCCCACACTGCTGGGCCCGTTTCAAAAACCGCCGCCCTTTCCTGCTGCCCTGCCTGCTGGGCCAGATCGACGGCACGGCGTGACATCTCGTTGGCTCGCTGTAACTGACCGGAGCGGGCCAGGCGAAGGGCCTCTGAATGCGAGATCAAGTCTTCTCCGGGATTGCCTTTGGCCTTGGCCGCTGCCCGATCCATTCCTGACTTGTCGCCATCTAATAACGCGATGTAGTAATGGATAATCGCAAGTCATGGGTTTCCAGTTTGCGCTCGGAAGCCTGCCGAACGACATTCCCGGCTTCGCTTAGATGGTTCATGTAAAGGTAACCAGCCGCCATATTGTTGTAGCCGAAGCTGAAGTCAGGGTCGAGCTCGATCGCTTTCTGAGCTTCTTCAATCGACTGCTCGAATTTGCCCAGGCTCTGGGAACAAAATCCCGACAATAGAGCGTGGGCGGCCAAGTCGCGAGGATAGGTTTCTGCCCAAAGCTCCAATGTCTGGTGCGCTTTCTCCACGTTGCCGGTTACCTGCCGATGATAGATGGCGGTAATAAAGAACTTCTCCCGGTCGCTGGAGGGATTCCGCAGTTCATGAGCTCTGGTCGCGTTCTCTGCGGCGAGGACAGACTCTCCGAGATCGCTGTAAACAAGCCCCAGATGCGCGTAGGCCATTGCGAACTGGGGGTCTATTTGGATGGCCCTCTGGAAGAGAGGCAGGCCGGCGGGAGTGCCATCCGAGACGTTCACCTTCATCGCCGTGGTATAGGCCTTCAACGCTTCGAGTGACGGTGTCGTTGCCTCTTCGAGTGGAGTGTTGTGCTTTTCGACGGTGGAAAGTGATTCGCCCACTCGGGTTCTGAATTTTGTGGCAATTTGACTCAGGACGTTCAGAACATCTTCCCTTTTTGCTGCTTGCCCTTGCTCTTCCGCGAGAATGCTTCCCGTATGGCAATCCTTTGCCCGAAGCCCCAGCACGTACTCGGTGCCGAGACTGGCGATCGAGCCGTCGAGGACGGCGGCGCTCGCTGTCCGTTCACAGACTTGCCTGGCGACCTCCGGGGTGAGCCGCGTATCGGATGGCCGGCCCATTAGACCTATCGTCCGCTGGATGCGGTCGTCGGAAACGAGGCTCAGGAATGGCGACTGTTCAAGCTGCACCGCTAGGCCTTTGCGTAGCGTGCCGTCAAATACAGGATCGCCGGTCGAGTTCGTGAAGTCGGCGAGGACGATTGTGTCTTTGTCGGTCAGCGTTGTAGGGCGACGAAAGTGGAAGTAAGCGGTAAACCAATAATGCCAGTAAGGCCACGGCAGCGGGAACAATCACTCTCCAGCGTCTTCGACTATTGGTCTTCGCATGGATCGTCACCTGTGCCGGATCCAGATCGGACCCAGCGGCGGCTGCCTGAGCAACCGGGCCTGAGGCCTGGGCACTTCTGGCCTGGGGTGGCTCTTCCTGCGATACAGGAGCGATAAAGCGCTAGCCTCGTTTGGGGATGGTCTCAATGTAAAGAGGCGCGTCGGCCGAATCGCCCAGCGCTTCTCGCAGCTTCATGACCGCCGCGTTGAGGCTGTGATCGAAATCTACAAAGGTGTCTGAGGGCCACAAAACCCGGCGCAGGTCTTCGCGGGTGACGAGCTCGCCGGCGTGTTCGAGAAGAAAAACCAGAATGCTGAAGGATTGCTCTCGTATCTTGACCGCAGTGCCGATGCGGCGCAACTCCATATTGCGCGCGTCGACTTCGAAGACGCCGAAAACGCCAGTTTTGCGCGGTCTTCGCCCGGGTTTCCACAAATCTACCCCGTGAAATTCCCTTGTCGAGGAGTCTAACACCGCTTCTCTGCCCATCTCACCGGCAAATTCTCCATGAATACCGTGATCAAAGCCTCTATGAATCAATAACTTCGTAGATGATACGCATTTGATCTCGGAATCACCCGCAAAGCATGGCGGGAACTTCGGCAAGGGCGCAAGTTACGGAGCATCAGCGGATGCCGGGATGCCGGTGGCCGCAATCCCAAACCGAGGTGCTCCCATGACACGCCACTCAGCAATTCTCACCAACCTGCTTCTTAGCCTTCCCCTGGCGACGGGCCTGCTTTGCGCAACGGCAAACGCCTCGGCCCAAACCAGCGAAACCGTCACCATCCCATTTGCCTTCTCGGCGGATCACCAGCAGGTGCCTGCTGGCACTTACGAGGTTAGACTTCTGTCCAGTTCTTTCTTGTCTCTTTACAATCTCAGGACAGCGAAGACTCAGATCCTCATGGTTCGTCCCGACGAGAAGCGCGTCATTGAGACACGGGGCCGCCTGACCTTCCTCCGCGATGGGACGCAATATTCCTTGATGCAGGTCTGGATTGCTGGAACGGATATTCACAGCGAATTGGCTTTTCAACCCAAAGTCGACCAGGCTGTGGCGAAGAATAACCCGTCGGCTGGCTCAACCATCGAAGTAGCCATGAAATAGTTGGCCGAGTATTTCCCGCCGCCAACTATAATTGAGTTATAGACAAGAAGGCCCGACTGTCATCCGCAGCCGGGCCTTTTCTATTAAGGAGAGTGACCTAAGGGGGAGTGTATCAAAATCCGTAGCCTGGGCAAAGGCCTGCGGAGCCTCCTGCAGCAGGTTGTGGCCGACGCCTCCCTGGATAAACCCGACTCGCATATTGGCCCGAGAATCTCTTGCGATAGGATCGCTTGATGGTTCCTTGGGAAGCGTCAATTGGCGGAGCGTGTTCCTGTCGCCGACGTTGGAGACGTACTTCCGGCCTGCCTCGGTTCCACATGCCTGGACGGTTGCGGGAGATCTCAGAGACCGCGACCTGATCGAGAGCACGAATGGAGCTGCAAGTTGCAAAAGCCCGAGAAGTATTTCAACTGCTCTATACATTTCGACCATATGGGTCACCCCGTTCCCGTGCCTTGGCTGACTCGAGTGACATTCTCAGCTGTTGATTCTTGATGAGCAGTTCGCATACCCACTGCTGCGCACACCTCAAACGCTCCTGCCATTCTTCCTCTCGTACCTGATCCGGCAAAGTAGCGCCGGCAGGTTCCTGGGCAAAAGACTCCGGATATTGATGGACAGCCACAACCTCTTCATTGCAAATCGTCATCGTTGTCATGGTGACGCTCCTATTCCCGTTCGGGCGATCTCTAACAAGGTTCCGCGGAAGAATCCGCGACAGGGCCCTGGTAGTCCCTTTGAAAATCGTCCTTCGTGCTATTCGATTTTCCTTTGGATTCGTTACCTGGGTCGTGACCGGACATCTCCGATGTCGGCCACGGTTGCGAGAGTAGAGCAAAGCGGGTCCGTGCGAAACCTCAGGAACTCCAGCGCGAGTCCTGTATTTTTCTGCAGGCCCCGGTTTCACGCAAATCGAGACTCCTCGGCAAAGAGCGAGTCAAATTCATCCGCAGATTGCAGTCGGCGTCATAAGGGCGAGCCCTTTTGCTCTTAGAGAAAGCCGAGGATCGGCTCCGGTTTTCAATACGCCTGCCGAGTACAAACGAACTTCTGCTCCGCCGCATTCATCAAACTTTTGCCGGGTATTAACTGGCATGGGTTACGAATCGAAGTGGGCCTTCTGAGCTACTGCAAGCAGAGTGGAATAGACCCAGGGCACCAGCACACGAATAGCTCGATTACGTCGTCGACGTCGGGGAATATTTCACTCGTATTTCCCGCGATTCCTCTTTTTTCCCAAAGCGCCAGCGCCTTGAAGGAGCCCTCCCCACACATCACGCGATTTATAAGCGTCGATCGGAGCGTCAAGTTGGAAGTGCTCGATTGGAGTGGCTCTGGCAGATCCTTGGTGTTACTGGCCGGGGGCGGGGATACGGCCCACGGGTTTAACGATTTCGCGCCGAAGCTCATAGACCACCACCATGTTTACGGAAGTACGCGGCGCGGGTTCGGCGCTTCCGGTTTTTCAACCACGGAGCACCCGGCTGACCGCCTCGGTGATGACGCGCTGGCGGTGATTGACTCGCTCAAACTGAATAGAGCAGTTCTGGTAAGACGCTCCATCGCCGGGGCGGAATTGAGTTCGGTTGCAAACAGCCACCCGGATCGAGTTGCGGGGCTGATCTACCTTGAAGCCGCCTATTCTTACGCTTTGACAATGGCAGGGAACAAACATTATGGAAGCGCAGACCTTCGCCCCGCGGGACGGATCTGGCCAGCTTCAGTGCATTACAGAACTATTATGAGCGCGTGAATAATGTCAAAAACAACAATCCTGGTGTACGCCATTAGTGTAAAGATCAGCGACACATATTGTGATGATCCACAGTCAGACTCAGCGTGAATACCGTCCTTTCTCGATTCGATTCCTCGAGCCAGACGCTACCACCGTGCTCTTCAGCTATTCGACGAGCCAGGGTGAGCCCGAGGCCTGTTCCGTTGGGTTTTCCTGCGGTCACGAACGGATCGAACAACGTCCTCCGGATAGAGGCAGGTACACCGGGACCATTGTCCAAGATTGTGACGTAGATCCGTTCATCACGTTCCGTAAGGTGGACGTTCACCTCAGGCACGTAAGTTGAGCGTGTCGCAGCCTGGCAGGCATTGAGCAGCAGGTTATATATGGCACTCTCAAGATTCCAGGCATCGATGTATGCTTCCGCGGGCCGCAACTTGTCAACTATGATGGACACGTTCTGCCCTTCTGGATGAAGCTTCACAGCCGCAATGGCTTTCTCAACAACCAAGGAAACACGCTCACGGACAAGCGGGCTTTTCCGTCCGCTACTAGCGAATTGCAGTAGTGAATCAAGGCGCTCCGTCATTGCGAGCACCGCTTCTTGAATTTCGAGCAGTAGGTCAGTCCGTGCGCTGGCACACATATTGTGGCGCTCGAGGAACTCGGCGTTAGCATAGATCGCCGTGAGCGAGTGGCGCATATCGTGGGAGATCGAGCATGCCATCCTGCCGATTGCCGACATCCTCTCCGCCTCTATCAGTTGCCTTTGAGCACGCCGCTGCGGTTCGTTTCGCAGATCCAGACCAACGCCCCTATCAAATATGAGGATATTGCCGCGGTCTGAAATCTTTGGCTTCCTAAGGCGTGTTCTCACTGTTTCCCCTTATGATCTGGAGACATAGATCGAATGACTGGCACCTGCGACCTCGATTGTGTGGCTCCCGGCCCGAGTGGCAATCCACTGTTCGAGATCAGGGTTGATGTTTCTATCTTTTGTCGCTACTACCATCCAACTCGGTTTGCTCCTCACGCGGGTGGTAGTGATGACGGTTTTGAGCTTGTTAGCTGTGTTGAATACCTGCGACTGTGCCATAAGGGCGGCCAGTTCAACCGGAAGATCGGCTGCAAGCTCATGCAATCTTACCCAGGGCAGGCGCCATGAACTCCGCCGTCTTTGTAGTCTGTTCATGGTGAGTCTCCAGCGCCTCGGATGCCTATGCGTAATAACAGCCTGTCGAGGCGAAGACAGGCGGAGCTACGCTAAGCTGATCAATCGCGTCCTTGACAAGTCCTTGCACCTCAGATCGTGACACGCCGAGAAACTTCGCAACCTCTACTTCGGACGAACGGATTATCAATCTCAGTGTGAATGCCAGGCGGGGGTAATCGGGCAAGCTGCCAGGAGAATTCGGCTGAAACAACTGGTTCTCATCTTCCTCTCTGCGCGCGTCCGACAATACAGCAATCGCCTGGGTGATGAGAACCTCTCGAGCCTGACGGTAAGTGAGTGCTGAACTGGAAGATTCAAATGCAGTCATATCGAGCTTCGCCATCGTGCGTGCGAACGTATCTTCGACGAGCTTGCCATCTGCTACGAGATACCATGCCAGCGTGGCGAATTCATCCAGATGCTCAAGCAGCAGATAGCACCATGATGCACTTCCTGGTGAGGGGGTAAATGATACAGATGGGAATAAAGTTGTTGCCATGGCTGTCACTCCTAACTTTGTAATGGGGAGGGCTGAAATCTAATCGACTGCGGGGGCGTCGTGCAGCACGGCCTGCGAGCTGCTGGCCGCCTCCGGAGCACGGCGGTCTGCTCCTGGTTTTGAGCAGCCGAACCACTTGAATGCGTCATTCATCGTATCCTGCACACGTGTGTTGGGGCGGTGCAGCATCCGAGTTGCCTTCGCTACGAGCTTAGTGAGTCGATAGCGATTCGATTCATAAGCAAGAGCCGTAAATGTCAAGTCAGCACGCATGGCGTTTCTCCGAAAGTCCGATCTTTGTTGCAGACGTTAACTGCGGTATACCGCTCTTAATAGGCTTCCAGGGATTTACTCATCGAACGCTTCACAGTATGAAATGAATGAGATCATCCCCCAGGGAACGAATTCGGGGCGCATGGAAGTTTCCCCGCACCCCGAAGCTGAGCAAGGAGGTCAAAGTTGCTACTGCACAATCACGGTGATCGTGGTGTTATGCACTATGCCGTTGAACGAGGTTCCGGTCACCACGACGTTATGAGAATCGTCAGCGTCTCCGTGATAACTGCGCTCCTCACGGCAGGCGGGTGTATCTATGAAGTCATTCGACCCCTCCCTCCCGCGCCTACACTGGTCGGTGATGGTGACGTTTGCGGTTGTGGTGCCGTTCAATCTCACCCAGGGATTCGCAATGGTACAGATCATGCTGCGGGGTGCGGCGCAGGTGAGTGCCACCGTGCCATTGAAGCCATTCACCGATCCCAAACTGAGGGTGGCTGTACCTGTGCTCCCCGGCTGGATCGCCAGGTTTGGCGTCAGCGTCGAGAAGGCGAAATCAGTGGGATTGTCGTATATCGTGGTGGCAGCGCTGGCTGATCCGGCATAGGTGGAGTTTCCGAAATAGGCCGCGTCGATCACGTCATTCCCAGGCTCCAGCTCACTTGCCAGGACTGTGGCGGTAGCGGTCGAAGTATTGCCGGTTCCGGGAACGAGCTGAACTTTTTCGAGAAATTCAATATCGGCGAATACGAAGCCGGCGGTGCCCGTAGGTGCGGCAGTTCCGGACCCCGTCACCGTCATGGTCAACGTAACCAAAGTGCTCGGCGGGATATTGCTGAGGTTGGTTGGATTGGTCTTGAGAGTCGTCGTGGTCGGCAGCAACGTGCCCGGAGTCACTACGACAGTGTAGGTGACACTGGCCGGCGCGTAGTTGGCGTCCCCGTTATAGGTGACGGTCAGAGGGTAAGTCCCCGCCTGCACATTTGGGTAGAACTGCGTGGCTCCTGCTGTGGGGACGTCGATGAGGATGTCATCTGCAGTGATGATTGGAACGGTGGTTGCACGCGCGTTGCTTCCGAGCCGGAAGGTCATTGTCCCAGTGGGAAGAGCACCGGCGAACGTGGTGTTGCCCAGCACGACTGCCTCGAAGTCGGGGCTCTGTCCAGTGTTGTAATAGAAGGTCAGATTGGGCGGGGTGGGCAAGAAATAGCTCGAAAGTTGCGAGGCATCCGGAAAAATGTCCAGCGTGGTCATCACCTGCACTACTCTGAATTGCAACGGGGCGGTTTTCGAAGCCTTATAGCTGGCATCGCCGCTGTACCTGGCGGAGATGGTGTGGCTGCCAGGTGAGAGCATTGAAGCGTTGAACTCCGCCGCACCTCCAGCATTGACAGCGACTGTTCCGAGCGTAGTCGATCCATCGCTGAAGGTAACCGTGCCCGTCGGAGCACCCGGAACACCTGATGCCCCGGCGATGCTGACATCGAACAATAAGCTACTTCCATAATTAACGGAGAGACCGGCTGTGATGGGATCGGCGGCCGCGGTGGTGCCGTTGTAGCTCACGAAAGTCGGGCTAAACGTAAGAACACTTGCTTCCGGAGCTACCGTCACACTCACCGGCTGAGATTTGCTTGGGCCGTTGATGCCATCCCCGTTGTACTCCGCGGTAACGGTATAGCTACCTCCAGGAAACGAGGTGAGCTGCTGTTGAACGCTTCCATTGCTGCCCAGCACCAAGGCGCCAATGCCCTTATTGTTGGGAAGGGTCGTGCTGCTGACCAGCGCCACGGGGCCCGAGGGTATCCTGTTTCCCGTGACCGTTACGTCCGCCAATACGCTCTGTCCATGGGTGATGGCGGCGGGAGTCAGCGAAAGCTTCGTGGTGCTCTTCGCGTAGGTGAGCTTGCCCCAATGGTTATAGAGCTGGTTTACGTCGAGCGATCCCAGCCCCGAGGCCTGGTCGTATCCCGAGGCGGCGTAGTAGTGCTGCAAAGAGTCGAACCCGTCGCCGTCGGTATCTGCCGAACAACCCGTCTCCAAGCCGAAGGCGACGAGACCGAGGATGCAAGGCTGATTGTTGCTGCCCACCGTGATGTCGTTGAAGACCGTCGGCGACTGTACCGCCAGCGGATAGAGCGTGTAGTTCGCCTGCCCCTGCGGGCCGTACTTCTGCTCAATCAGCGCGAGAATGCCGGCCATGGCAGGCGCCGAAGCCGAGGTCCCACCTACCCCTGCGATAAGCGTTTCATCGGTCGCGGGACTGGTCTCGGTGCAATCGCCGGCCGTCGCGCAGATCGGCCAGAGAACCCCGTTGACACCGTTTGATGCGAAGAGCGAGACGTCCGGGAGGTCGCGAACCGTATCGTTCGGTACACCCGGGCCTACCTGCCAACTGGGTTTTGGATAACCGGAGGTACAAGTCGGCACCTCTAATATCCCATCCAAGATGACAAAGCTCCCCACTGCACAGCTGCTTGCACCACCGCCGCCCGCACCGCCGGTGGATGGCTGGTCGGCAACGGGATCGTACGTCGTGCTATTCAATCCGAACTGCGATCCATTCCATGGCTGTTCGCTCATCGGCTTCTGCAGCGAGCCCAGGTTTGCGTCGTTGGTGTTGCTCCAGTAGCCGGCGATGCTGGCGCCGCCGCTCGCATAGTCGCTAAAGTAGGCGTCGGTTCCTCCCACGGCCACGTCCCATGGGGTTGACGCAAAGCCATTGACACCAAGGCCAACGTAAAGGCAACCCGAAGCGGACCCGCTATCGCCCGCGGACACCATCACGGTCTGCCCCTGGGCAGCTGCCTGCTCCCACGCCGCGTTGATGAACTGGTTGGCGGCTGTGCCACTGGATTCGCAGCTTTCAAAGCTGAGACTGAGTATGGAGGCAGCATCGTCATCGACCGCCCGCACCAATGAAAATTCGATCCCTCCAGCCCCCAACAGCCCGTAGGAACCGGCGATGTACAGCTTCACGGTTGCCGCTGGCGCAATGGCGCCGGAATTCTCGACATCCAGGTATGCTTCAATGGCGTCACCGTTGATACCCGGATCGTTGCCATCGATCACGACCTGCGGCGGATTCGGCGGCAGCCCGAACAGCTTGCGGTAGGCGTTGACCAGGTTGATGTCGATGTTCGAATCGTTGATGATGCCGATGGTCTGGCCCGCGCCGTTCACATGCGCTGCCTGCAGCGGCTTCAGGTCATACTGCGTGGCAAAGTCTTCCGGGGTCAGCAAATAAATCGGAGGTTCTCCCGCCCCATCAGAAAAGGTCCACTGGGGGATGCCCTTGTGTGTCTTCGGATTGTATAAAGCCTGCCCCGCAAGCTTGTACATCGGCTTCGGCTTGAAGTCGTTCAACTGGGTCACTCCAGCGACTAACGCGCTGAACGCCGCCGGAACCTGTGGGTCGGCGGCATTCGCATAATGCGTCTCCCCGTTCACGCTGTATTTGTGAATCGACGTGTGAAACGCCTCGTTGACCTGTCCAATGGAGCCGCTGAACTCAATGGTGCTCTTGCCTGAGGAGACCTTCGTAACGGTCAGTCCATGCGACTGCATCCACGCGGTCACTTGCTGGATATCGGAGTCGGCCGTTCCAAAGCGCGTGCCAAACTCTCCGGGTGCGAGCCATTTGTGGAAGCTCGGGGAGGACGACTGGTGGGCCGACTGAAGGAAGTTCTGAAGCGAGCCCTCCTGTTCGTCGGAGCGCTTCAGCACCAGCATCAGACGTCCGGATCGCTGGCTCTGGTCGGCTTTGCCCAGATCCTTCGCATTCTTCAATTGTGCGGGACGGCTCCCGCGCAGGGTGACCAGTTGAGTTTCATCAACGGGCGTCGTGATCAGCGGCGTGGTTTGTGCGTGCAGTGACGGCGCGAAGGCTGCCAGGACGAGAAGCAACTGAGCAAGGGCGATATAACGCCCGAGGACAGATGGCGCTGACACGGTTGCGGGTAGAGCAAGCGACAACATGCGCAGCAACGCTTGTTCAAATCGGAGTGCGTAAGACAGGGGCATAATTTATCTCTCCTGGCCTTGCATGTGGGGCGTTTGAACTCGAATGTTTCCAAGTCTCCCGCTATGTCTGGAAAGGTACAAGCCTCGTTAGGATCGAATACAGATACCTATTTCGGATATCCTGAGGGACTCCCAGGTCAAAGAAATGCGGTGCCGTGAGCTGCGTCGACCGTGCCGCTGAGCTACCAGGCCAGGGCGGGGTTACGTGCGGGGAGGAATGATGAGGAGATGCCTGCCGAATATACGCGCATCCACCGAGTATGCCCCAGGTCCTAAAATGGCAACCGCTCCACAGTTCAGGATAGACATGGCGATGGGAAAGCCATCGCTCCCACCGGTTTTAAGGAGAACCGCGAATTGAAGGATGCAGCCGAGGATCGAGCAGTAGGGTGTGAGAAAGCCAAGCACCAGCGAAGCGGCGGGCAGCAGAAAGACGATTAGCATCCAGAGCGAAGCTATGGATCCCCAGACTGGCTTTCCATCCACAACCAGGGTTGCAGCTACTGAAATCCGCAAAATAAGGAGCGCGGCGCCTGACGTTCCCGTAGGGAACATGGAGAACAGTCTTTGCACAACTGCGAGACTAGTGTTCCCACTAGCATGGAACAACCCCCTTAGGGAGGGTCCACTGACGATCCTTTTGGATGGATACCCGCGCCCACGCTCTGGAATATGATAGGCCTCACAATAGTCCTCATTGCCGGGCCTTATGCGCTACACCCCGAAAGCGGTCATCCATCAACCCGCGTTGTTTGTGGATCTGCTCACATATTTAGTTGGGCTAGCGCTTCTTTGCGCTCCTGTGTTCGCACTTAATCCCAATCAGCATGTCTCGCAGTATGCACACACCGCCTGGCGCATCCAGGAAGGGTTTTTCAATGGCAGAACGAATCATGTTGCGCAGACAACCGACGGTTACCTGTGGTTCGGAACTAGCACCGGGCTGTTGCGTTTCGATGGTGTTCGCTTTACTCCCTGGGTGCCCGCCGATGGAGAGGCGCTGCCGCATAGTAGTATTCATACCCTTCTCGGTTCACGCGACGGAAGTCTCTGGATTGGAACCCGAGACGGTCTGTTCCGCTTGAAGGACGAGAAAATAATGCACGTTTCCGATGTTCCCGGACCGATTGCCGAGATCGTCGAGGATCGGGAGGGAGTCATCTGGGTTGCGCGCGGAGGAGCCAAGGATAATGCCGGCGCTATTTGTCGGGTAGATAGCGCAAAATCGCGGTGCTTGAATGAGGCAGATGGCATTCCGGCCGATATCTCCCGGGGCGAATTCCTGACCAAGGATGAAGCGGGTAATCTCTGGATGGGCGCCAGCGACCTGTTGTTCCGATGGAAAGAAGGCTCGCCGACAGTCTACAGGCCGCCGGGGCTTGAATCGAACGGTAGCACTGGAATCGATGCGCTTGCCGCTGCGCCCGATGGATCCATGTGGGTGGGAATAGCTAAGCCCGGGCGTGGCCTGGGGTTGGAACGCTTGATCAACGGGGAATGGAAGCCATTTCTTGCACCACAATTGGATGGCAGCACTCTGTCAGTCACCGATCTACTCCTCGATCGCGACGGCGCCCTGTGGATTGGGACCGCGGACCAGGGAATTTACCACTACTATCACGGCAGGGTCGATCGATTTCGCAGAACCGACGGACTCTCCAGCGACTCTGTTTCCATGTTTTTTCAGGATAAAGAAGGCACTGTGTGGGTGATCACCACTGAAGGTGTCGACAGCTTCCACAATCTGAGCGTTGTTACCTGGTCGGCGCGCGAGGGGCTCACAACCGATGATGTCGTCTCCGTGGCTGCGGCTCACGATGGCACAGTCTGGGTAGGCAATGCCGGAGGCCTGGACGCGATCAGACAGGGCACGATATCTTCGATTCGCGAGGGCAAAGGCCTGCCGGGCAATCAGGTGCGCTCGATCTTTGAAGATCGTGAAAATCGCTTTTGGGTCGGCGTCGATAACAATTTGACCGTGATGCAGAACGGCCGCTTCAGGAAAATAAGTAGGCCGGATGGAACTTCGATTGGCCCGGTCGATGACATCGCAGAGGACCTCCAGAACAACCTGTGGGTCGACTCCTCATGGGACAAAGAGCTTCTAAGGATTCGTGATTTCAAGGTGGTAGAAGAGTTTCGGCTGCCAGACATCTCTACTGTGCATGTGTTGGCAGCCGATGCGCAGGGCAATCTATGGCTGGGTCTTTCGACTGGAGACCTGGCGCGCTTCCGGGACGGACACACGGAGGTGATTCACTTTCCACGCGCCATGGGTTCTCGCGTGCGGCAGGTAGTTGCCAATCCGGATGGATATGTACTTGCTGCGAGTACGGCTGGAGTGCTTGCGTGGAGAGATGGACGGGCGTTGACTCTTGGAACGCGCAACGGTCTTCCATGCGAGAGCGTCAACGGCCTGGTGTGGGATGCCCACGGAAGCCTTTGGCTGCAAACCGCCTGTGGGGTGGTCGAGATCGAGCAGCCGGAACTGCAACGATGGTGGATGCATCCGGAAAGCAGCGTGCAATTTAGGCATTTCGATGTGCTCGATGGCGCCCAGCCCGGATACGCCTTCTACGAACCAACTGCTAGATCGAAAGATGGGCGCTTATGGTTTGCCAATGGCAGACTCCTTCAGGTGATTGATCCAGCAAATCTCCCCCGGAACTCGATCCCTCCTCCTGTGCATGTGGAGGAGATAGTTGCGAATCGAAGGCATTATTCAACGGATGGAGTGGTCAGGCTTCCACGGCTCACCAGGGATTTGGAGATCGACTATACGGCATTGAGCTTCGTCGCTCCGCAAAAAGTTCATTTCCGCTATCGGCTGGATGGGTACGACAAGGATTGGCAGGACCCCGGGACAAGGCGACAGGCCTTCTATACAGACCTGCCTCCTGGCGACTATCAATTTCGCGTGATCGCCAGTAACAGCGATGGGGTGTGGAACGAAACTGGTGCAACAGCCTCGTTCTTCATAGTGCCTGCGTTCTATCAGACTTCGTGGTTCCGCATTCTTTGTGTGATTACCGCCGTCAGCATCCTGTACATGATCTACCTGATCCATTTGAGGCAGGTTACTCATCACATACAGGAACAACTCGCAACCCGTTTAGAGGAACGGGAGCGGATCGCACGCGAACTTCACGACACGTTGCTGCAGGGTTTTCAAGGACTCATGCTGCGTTTCCAGTCCGTGTTGAAAAATATACCGGCTGAAGCTCCTGCGCGACCGATGATGGAGAGCGCCCTCGATCGCGCGGACGAAGTGTTGCTCGAAGGTAGACAGCGCGTTCATAATCTTCGAGAAGAAGGCATGACAGGTAAGGGGCCATGGGAAAACTTGGCGCGTTGGGGAAATGAACTTGCCCAGGGCAGTAGTGCCCGGTTCAGCGCGGCAATCCTCGGTACGCCTCAACCTCTTGATCCTACGGTGTGCGATGAGGCCTACCAGATCGGCCGCGAAGCATTGAACAATGCCTTTCGACATGCCTTTGCGAACCAGATCGAAATGGAGATCACCTACGACCGCAAGAAAGTAACGTTGGTTGTTCGCGATGACGGTGCCGGGATGGACAATGAAATCCTCAAGGGCGGACGATGTGGCCATTGGGGCTTGTCCGGCATGCGTGAGCGTTCTCAAAAAATCGGGGCGCAGTTGAATATCTGGAGCCACGCCGGAGCCGGGACGGAGATCGATCTCACCATTCCCGCTGGCGTCGCTTATCGACACCTTAATAAACGATCGGGCTGGAAGGGGTTCAAGCGGCGCGTGGCAAGACAATCGGAGTAGATACCATGGCCAAAGTGATTAAGGTTTTTGCGGTGGACGATCACCCTCTTCTGCGCGAAGGTATCGCGGCTGTTATTCAGGGAGAACCTGACATGGTGCTGGTAGCCGAGGCAACCAATGGGCAGGAGGCGATCGAACGCTTCCGCTTACACCGTCCGGATGTCACGTTGATGGATATTCAGATGCCCGGCATGGATGGCGTCGATACGATGAACGCTATACGTAGCGAATTCCCCGGTTCCCGCTTCATCATCTTGACCACCTATCAGGGGGATGTTCAGGCACTGCGCGCGATCAGGGCCGGGGCTGCAGGATATCTCTTGAAGAATATGCTGCGAAAGGATCTGCTGGACACCATTCGAGTCGTCAATAACGGAAAGCGTGTTATTCCTCCGGCTATCGCGGCTAACCTTGCTGAACACCTGGCCGACGATGCGCTCTCTGATCGTGAGATCGATGTGCTGCGAAGCGTTGCTGCGGGAAACTCAAACAAACTCATCGCGGAACAGCTCTCGATTTCAGAGGCTACGGTCAAAGGGCACATGAAGAGCATTCTCTCGAAGCTCGGAGCGAATGATCGCACTCACGCAGTCACGATCGCGCTGAATCGGGGCTTTATCCAAACCTGACGCAATCACCCTTCCGTATCAGTCGATGACAGGCCACCAGAAGCAGAAGTTCATGCGGTGGGGCGGCTCTTCAGACGAATCTCGACTGTGACCGTCGTGCCGCGATCCGGAGTCGATCGCACCTTGAAGACTCCGCCAAGCAGGCTCGCTCGCTCGGCCATGCCGGTCAGGCCGAAGCCGCTGTCGGATGCCGGTGAGGCGTGCGCGCCCGGGATGAATCCGCGGCCGTTATCTTCGATCGTCAGCACCACGTTCTCCGGGCTTCTCTTCAGGCGGATGGCTACTTCCGTCGCCTGCGAATGCTTCATGATGTTACCCAGCGATTCCTGAACGATGCGGTAGAAGTTGATGCGGAGTTCCTCGGCGAAGAGGTCGTCGATATTATCCAGGTCCGACGCAAAGTGGATGCCCGACGCCGTCTCGGTCCTGCGAATCATCGCCTCAACAGCCTTCGTAAGGCCCAGCCGATCAAGCTGAAAGGGGCGAAGGTTATAGGAGATCGCGCGGGTTTCCTCGATCGCGGAAGAAGTCTCATCGCTGATCTCCGTGATTGTCTCCGCGTCGTTCTCGGTCGCGACAGTGCCCCTTCTCGAGCGAAGGAGAAACAGGGCAAGGTTCTTAATCACCACGAGGCGCTGTCCAAGGCTGTCGTGCATCTCAGAGGCGATCCGCTTGCGCTCTGCTTCCTGCGAGGCAATCAACTGTCTCGAAAATGCCTGCTGGGCGGCCTGTGCCTGCTGGAGTTGGGACACCCGGAATCTCCATGCGGCGGCAACCATGGCGCCGACGCAAAAAAGCACAAGCATCTCGAACCACCATGTCTCATAGTAAGGCGCGAGCACTGTAACATTGAGCGTCTTGCCCTCCGTGTTCCAGATGCCGTCGCTGTTGCCGGCGATGACATGAAAAACATATTTGCCGGGCGGAAGATGCGAATAGTACGCGACGCGGCGGGTTCCCGCACGTACCCAGTCAGAGTCCAGGCCCTCGAGCCTGTACCTGTAATGGTTTTGGGCGGCATGGATAAAGCTCAGAGCCGCGTAGTTAATCTCGACGTCAGCCTTGCTGGGCGGAATGCGGAGCCCGTCGTCGATCGGCGCGGGCACATTATCGATCATGGCTGATTCGATTGTCACCGCAGGAGGAACGCGATTGTGGGTAACGGTCGCCGGATCTATAACCGCTACACCATCCAAGGTTGGAAACCACAGTTTCCCATCACGGGTCCTGGCGGCTGAAGGCCATAGTCCGCCGTTGCACTGGATGGTCAGCATGCCGTCGACCTTACCGTAGGCAATGGAGGTAATGGTCTCCAGATTGCCCGCTGCGAAGGCGTTCAGGTCGGCCTTGCTGACCTGGTAAATGCCGTGATCGCTGCTTATCCAGAAATAGCCGTAGGAATCTTCGAGGATGCCGAAGACGCTGTCGTCATAAAGGCCGTCCTTTACGGTATAGCTCGTGAACCTGCCGTCGGCAAAGCGCTCGAGGCCGCCGTCGTAGGTTCCGATCCACAGGACTCCGTCTTTGTCCTCGTAGATCGTCCAGATGTTCCCGCTTGCCAGACCATCCTTCTCGGTCCAACGGGTGAACTGGCCGCCGCGAATGCGCGTGAGTCCGCCATTTCCACCGGCCCACAGATCGCCATTGTGCGCCGTGATGATCACATAGACGCCGTCGGATGCAAGGCCGTCCTTCTGGGTAAAAAATCTGGTCGCGCCATCCCGAAATCGCACCAGCCCGCCCCTGGTTCCGAACCACAGCGTCCCGTCGCGGTCCTGGGTAATCGCCTGGACCACATCACCCCGCACAAAAGCCGGATTTGCCACAGGGTGGAAGCGGCCGTTATCGAAGACGGTGAGGCCCCCGTGGGTGCCGACCCAGAAGCGTCCTTCCCGATCTTCGAAGAGCGCCGTCACCAGCTCATTTGGCAGGCCGTCAGCCATTGTGTAATTCGTGAATTTGCCGTTGGCAAAGTGGCTGACTCCTGAATGCCACGCTCCGATCCACATTGCGCCGGCGTGGTCCTGATAAATGGCGTAGGTGTCGCGGTCAACCAGGCCCTGTTCCGTGGTGTAGGTCTCGATCGACTGCTTCTGCATCCGGAAGAGCCCATGGTCGATCGTGCCAATCCAGAGGGTTCCCTGGTGATCTTCATAGAGACGCGTAAAGGGAATCGAAACCGCCCGGTTGGAGCTGAGGAAATCAATGCTTCGCCTGAACCGCGGACCAACGTGTATGGTCCAGGAATCTCCTTGCGCGGTGCTGAACGTTATGTCTGGAGCGCTGCCCGCTTTCACCATGTGGCTCACGTTGTCGGGCGTGATGCGGACCTGCTTGCCGCCGATCGTCTCGATCCAGATGGTCCCGGTCGGATCGAGCACTGCACCCCAGAACTCGTCTTGGACTATCCCTGGCGGCAGCGTGTAATCGACGAAGCGGCCCCTGATGAAGCAATGCAGGCGGTCATTGTCCCGCGCCCAGAAGCCTCGCGACTCCCAATTGAAGTTCCTGTACAACCGGTTCCGACTGCCTGGCGCGATGTCTAGGAACCGGTCCGCGGCCTCGTTCCAGCGAAGGATGCGGCCGGCGGAGAGCACCCAGAGATCTCCGCTGTCATCGTCCGTCAACCCATTGATTTCGCCGGGTATGCCCTGCTGCTTTCCATAGGCTCGAAACGAGCCGTCATGATAGCGCACAAGTCCATTCACGACCGTATCGATCCACAAGTCGCCTCCCCGACCCTGCATGATCGTGCCGAATTGATTCGAGGAGAGTCCCGGAGTCTTCCTGGTGAAGATGGTCATGCGCACGCCATCGAATCGCGTCAGCCCGTTCAGCGTGGCTATCCAGAGATATCCGTCGGGCGTCTGTGTGATGCCGCGAATCTCGTTCTCCGGCAGACCGTTGTCTACCGTCCAGTTTTCAAAACCATATTGGGCATGCGCGGGATTGATGACCCACAACAGGGTCGCCAGCCATACAAACAGCCGCGCAATGAGAAAAACGTCCCGGGAGCGCGATCCTCGTCGAATTTCGGGATCCGATGCAGATTGCCAGCGTGAGCCGGGTGACCGCCGCAACTGCCCGGGGCGGTCCATCTCCGTCTCGATATGTAGACGCACTACGAAGCGCTTCGTGATCATGGGATTGAAATTCGAATCTCGGTTTCAAACCAAACGGCGTCGTAGCAGATTCAAACCTGCTCAAGGTCTTCACCGCACGAGCACGTCTCCAATACGTTTACACAGATACGGGTCAGCTGGTCAGTTCCTCTTCCGAGGAATACGCCGATATTCCAAGCGGCCATACGATGATTGTGCATACCTCGCCATTGCTTTGGCCATATTCCCTTGTCCCCGGTCACCGCATTGTAGATTTCCTTCAACGTAATCGTTGCGTTCATCTGGACCCACTCCTACATCTCGCCTGCGTAACAAGTGTGCCCACGCTTGACGAAACGTCAGCTACCTTGCGATATTCGTAAGGTAGCTGACGAGTTAGGAGGCTGATGAAAAAGAAGACGGAGAACCCACATCATGGGTCAGTAGGCTCATGGGCCAAACGGCTCTACTTCGCCTCCCGGGCGCTGATGGACGCGGTCTTGCGTCCCTACGACCTCGGCTCCACGCAGTGGTACGTGTTGTATCGGTTGGCCAACGAAGGGCCGACGATGCAGCGCGACCTAGTACGCCTGCTAAAGATCGAGAGAGCTACGCTCAGCGGGATCGTGGCGACGCTGGTGCGTAAGGGGCTCATCGAGCAAATGCCAGACTCCCAGGACCAGCGTCAGCGGATGCTTCGTATCACCGCCTCGGGCAAGAAGCTCTGGAAAGAGCTTCCCGATCCGATCGCCCTTATTCTCTCGGTTGCGTTCGACGGCGTCGACCAGGCGGAGATGGCAACCGCCCGTCGGGTGCTCCAGGCTGCAACGGAACGCCTCAATCATCACATTTCGGAAAGGAAATAAATCATGACTATCTCAGTGACTGGTGGAACGGGTCTCGTGGGCTCGCGCCTACTACGCCGTTTCGTGGATGCTGGACTCGACTGCCGCGCGCTCGGGGCGGTCGAGCTCGCTCTGACCGGCGTGATGGACGGACGCATCGTTAACATCGTCGACGATGCACCAACCACGCTCTATGAGATGGCGAACATTGTCGGAGCCTCGATCGAACCATCAGCCGAACCGCTGACCAACCCGTGGATGGGTCGAATGGATGGATCACGTAGTCGCAGCCTTGGCTTCAGGCCGACGATTTCGACCGTGTATCAGGCTGCTCAAGAAGGAATCCTGTAACCAACACCGCAAGCCACTAAGGAGGCAATATGCAAGAGAAACCTGTCGCATTGGTCACAGGCGCAAACCAGGGAATCGGTCTTCAGATCGCAAAGGAACTCGTCACGCATGGCTTCACCGTGCTGGTTGGATCGCGCAATTTTGAGCGCGGCGAAATTGCGGCCAAAGAGGTTGGGCCGGGCGCAGTGGCGCTCCAGCTCGATGTGACGCACCATGCTTCGATCGCGGCGGCGGCGGAGCGTATCCGCAAGGAGCTTGGACGACTCGACGTGCTGGTAAACAATGCAGCCATCTCGAATACGAGTAAGCTGCCCAGCCAGACCGTCGAGGAGTACTCGAAGTTGAACCGTCCGAGCAATGTCTCGCTCACGGAGGTGCGAACAATTTGGGAGACCAACGTCTTCGGCGTACTGGCGGTGTACCAGGCGATGCTGCCTCTGCTACGCGAGGCCCCGGCGGCCCGTATTGTCAACGTTTCGAGTGGCGCCGGTTCGCTGGCGAGGAACGCGGACCCTAGCTTTCCGTATCGCAAGATCTTCGGCGTCGGATACTCTGCATCCAAGACAGCGATGAACGCGATGACGCTCGCTATGGCGATCGAGCTGGAGTCGACTGGGATCAAGGTGAATGCCTGCTCCCCGGACTTCATAAAGACCAACCTTAACAACTATGAGGGCTCGGGAACTGTCGAGGAGGGCGCTCGTGAGCCTGTGCGGCTTGCTCTGCTTGGGCCCGATGGTCCAACCGGGACATTTACGCGCTGGGAGAGCCAGACGATTCCGTGGTAATGGAGATCGTACGGCTCAAAGAGCTTTTGTTCAACCTTGAGCCATACGACTTAAGCGAGAGTGCCAGGTGACGCTAAGCGCGTTTGAACGAAGCCGCTGAGTCTGGCGCGGCGGCGGCTGAATTCGTGGCAGGATACTGAGATGGGCTTACCGTCGACATCGAAACTCCTCATCGCCGGCCCCATACAAGGCCAGTGACAGCTCGCCTCACCACTGCCCAGCGACTGCCGAGGTACTTCGCACCAATCCAAATCCCATAGCCTACCGCATCCGCCGCCAGCGGCTTCCTTCAAACGGCCTGTCAGAAACTTCCCCGAAGGAATTTTCGGGATGATCCTCGTTTCCTACGGGGCAGCCCTGATAAGGCCCTATCATTTTCACAGTACTGAACAGCACCTAAGCTGACGAGGCCGCCTTCTCAATCTGCTTCAGCCTTTTCGTCAGCAATTCCTGCTCCCGCAGGTTTTGAGTCATTGTGATTGCGCGTTGGATTTCCTCGCGCGCGTCAGTGAACCTCCCCATCTTCATAAGCAGGTCTCCGCGAACACTGGGAAGCAAATGGTAGCCAGCCAAGGCAGAGTCAATGCCGAGCCTGTCCATTGCATCGAGTGCATCGAGTCCAGCGGCAGGGCCTTGCGCCATACCAATGGCGACCACACGATTCAGTGCCACGATGGGAGACGGGCTGATCTGCATCAGAGCATCGTAGAGAAGAACGATTCGCTCCCAATCGGTCTCTTTGGCTGTGCGGACTCGTGTGTGACAGGCAGCAATCGCTGCCTGCAAAGCATAGTTACCAGCGCCACCACCTAGTCTTTGCGCGTGTTCGAGCGCGGCCATTCCTCGCTCAATCTGCGCGTAGTCCCACAAAGAGCGATCCTGATCCGGCAGTAAAACTGCTTCACCTTTTCGTCCCCTGCGGGATGCAGTGCGTGACGCATGTAGTTCCATCAGAGCCAAAAGACCGTGAACTTCAGATTCGCCGGGTAGAAGTTGCACCAGTATGCGTCCGAGCCGCAGCGCATCGTCGCAGAGTGCAGCCCGCATCCATTCCTCTCCCGAGGTCGCGGTATATCCCTCATTGAAGATCAGGTAAACCACCGAAAGTACGGACTCCACTCTGCGGCGCAACTCGTCCCCACGCGGCGTCTCAAAGGGAACATGAGCTTCGGAGAGAGTCTTCTTGGCGCGAAAGATCCGCTGTCCCAAGGTCTTCTCAGGCACCAGGAAGGCGCGGGCGATCTCCGCCGTGGTGAGGCCACAGATCAGACGCAACGTAAGCGCGATACGTCCTTCCATCACAAGGACCGGATGGCACGCGGTAAAGATAAGCCGCAGCACGTCATCGTCGATCACCTGATCCAGTGCCTGGTCCATAGCCTCTCCGAGCCGCTGCTGTTGCACTTCCAGCTCCCGGGCGATTTCTTCATTCTTTTGGACAAGCATCTGTCCACGGCGCAAAGTATCGATGGCACGCCGCTTCGCCGCCGTCATCAGCCACGCAGCGGGATTTTCGGGGATACCTTCTTCGGGCCACCGCTCAAGGGCAGTGACGAGAGCGTCCTGGGCGAGCTCCTCTGCAATGCCGATATCGCGGGTGACGCGGGCAATGGCGGCGATGAGCCGTGTGGACTCGATCTTCCACACGGCCTCAATCGCCTTAGGCACATCTTTCATGCCTGCTAGATTACGGCGTTCCGGTATTCACTGGCGATGTCGCGTCGTCGAACTATCCGGTCTTCAAAGGGCCAACGACCTTGTAATGATTGAGGAGAATGCCGGTCGGCATTGTTTTCGTGTTGAGGAGTTCGAATGTGCGTGGCGGCGTTCCTTCCACAAAAAAGCGTTTTCCTGTGCCCAGCAAGACCGGATAGACGACCAGCAGGACTTCGTCCGCAAGCTCATGTTCGAGCAGCGGCGATGTCAGTGTGGAGCTACCCCAGAGGATAAGGTCCGGGCCGTCCTGTGACTTGATGCAGCGAACGCCCTCGACCAGGTCCGGTCCAACGGCCTCGAACGGGCCCCATTCAAGGCTGTCTGGTCTGTGGGTCACGACGTATTTCGTCGCAGCATTCAGGCGGTCCGCCATCGGACTGCTCGGCGCCTTCGGCCAGGAGCCCGACCATGCATCATAGGTGCGACGGCCAAGCAGCACATCGCACGTCTCGCCATGGGCGGCGACGAGTGCATCTCTGCCAGCCGGGGGTCCGATAGGGTGTGGACCAGTCGCTGTAGGGAAAATTGTTTTCATCGGCGGACTGCTGGATCACACTGTCCAGCGAGATGTGTTCGAAAATTCTGAGCTTTCTCATTGCGAGTCTCCGTGGCTAAGTGATTTTATATTCGGCCGGATTTTCAGGAACGCTCGCACCTCGACAGGAACCCGGCAGGCGACGACGGCTTTGCGTCCCCACGCGAGCGCCTCATCCATGTCAGCGGCTTCGAGTATCCAGAAGCCGCCCACGTGCTCCTTGGTCTCAAGGTACGGCCCGTCGGTGATGACCACCTCTCCACCAGGCTGCTTACGCAATGATTTCGCCTTGGCTGCCGGTTCCAGGCCGCCAGCAAAGAACCTGGCGCCTGCGGCATCCATCTCTTCGTTAAGCGCGCCGATATCGCGAATCATCGCTTCGCCCTCCAGAGACGGGTCGTAGTTGTTAGGGTGTTGAATTGCGACCAGATATTGCGGCATATTTTTCTCCTGGAATGGTCTTCAGGCGGCCTGATTGCCCCGCCTTCACTGCAACGACGAACGGTGGGAACAGAATTCGACGAGGTGTCGGGAAATGTTTACGTGTTTTGCAAAGTCTCGTTTGTGTCGCTCATGCTTCGCGTGGTGAGTCGGCGTCCTACAGCCACCCATCCGCAAAGGCTTTTACATGCTCGGCCCCTGCGTGCCATCGGACCATTTGTCCACGCCTACCAAGAATACGGCTATGGGAGGAAAGCTTTGGAGCTGTGGATACGACTGCTCGGACAAGTACCAATAATTCACCGCCATAACCGGAGAATTGGGGAGATTCGCACCCCAGGCTGCAACGTCCTTGATTGGTGCGTAGAACATGAGGTGAGGCATGTTGTGGCCGCCGTTATCGGTAAGATAAGACGACTTCGCCATCATGTAGGAGACGGCTCCCGGCTCGAGAGCAGGCAATTCTTTCTTCTCGAGTGCCGCCTTGATTGCGGCGATGACCTCGGCCTTGGAATGGCCGGCCAACAGCAATTCCGTCTGTTTATAAGCAAATGGCAGCATGGAGCGCGCGGCCTGTGGATTGAGGCATTCCGCGGCTCGTACTTTCGGGCTCCAGAATTCGGGCCAATCGAAAAGAGCCCCCCATCCACGTCCCACCCTGCACACCCAGCCATTCCGGCCTTCCACCGCGGTTTCGTAGCCATACCGGCCAAGGACGAGAACCGTGGCATCGCGTGAAATGGACTCCGGTGCTGCACTTCGTGCCAGCGCGATCTCGGCAGTTCGGTCCATGAGATACTGCTCGAGCGGGGCCATGTTCGGATAAGGCGTCGTGGCATCCTGTGCCATCGCCTGATGCGCCATGCCGAGCACAACAAGCAGAACGAAGCCTTTGATTGCGATTGTGCCAACCTTTTTTTCCCGCATAGTTTTTCCTCCTGAGAATGGGCCTTTTTTTCGCAAGGCCGTCCTTCAGCGTGCAGCGTTCTGTCGCCGTCGCTGCCCGCTTGCCTTCATCGGTTCGTTCAAGTCCCCTCAGTTGCTAGTCGGAGAGGGCACGAAGAATATTTCTCGCACCTCGACCTGCCCCCGGGTGGCGACGACGCCTTTGCGCGCCCATGCCACCGCCTCGTCCATGTCAGCGCATTCCAATATCCAAAAACCGCCAATGTGCTCCTTGGTCTCAAGATAGGGCCCGTCGGTGATGAGGACCCCGCCATCGGGCTGCGTCCGCAGCGACTTCGCGGACCCGAGGCCACAAGCGAACTTCGTGACGCCGGCAGCGTCCATTTCGTCGTTGAGCGCGTGGATCTCGCGGCCTATCGCTTCGTCCACTGTGGACGGGTCGAAGTCGTCGGGGCTGTAGCCAGCAACCAAATATTGCGGCATTGTCTTCTCCTGGAATGGTCTTCAAGCGGGCTTGTTGCCCCGCCTTCACTATAACGACGAATGGCCAGAGCGGAATTCTACAATTCGTTCAGGAAATTTTAGTTCTTGCCGCGCTTCCAGCAATTCGTGGTGAGCACCTTGGAAGTAGCCTCTCTCCCTTGTAGGGAGGAGTTGCACCGCTCGCCTGTCTCCAGTCGCTTCGCGTCTTCCGCCACCCACCACAGCGGGCCTGCTGCCCGCAACGCCGCCTTAGATTTGCCGTGCTCAGCACGCGAATCGGTAATGAAGTCGGCTCCTCGGAGGTCATACTGAGCCACCTGTCCACAAAAACGGGCTGGTCGGATATGTTCTGTTCCGGACGCTGAAGTCAACCTGACCCAACACCGCAAATTCGATTCGTTCGGCCATACTTCGCAAAACTTTGTTACCCTTAGAGATATGAAGCGTGTGCTGCTCTACAGCCAGCCCGGATGCCCGCCCTGCTTTGCGGCCCAGCACTTTCTGAAGGCTCGGGATGTGGCTTTCGAATACAAGGATGTGCAGGCCGATCCGGTGGCGTTGCGGGAATTGGTGAAGCTCAATAGCCGTACCACTCCGACGATCGTCGTGGGCGAAGAGGTGATGATCGGCTTCGATCCGCAGCGACTGGAGCGAATGCTCGCTGAAGATTCCTGGCCGGCAATTACGCCGAAATCGCTATAATAGAACTAGACGTAAAAAGCCCGGCAGCTACCGCTGTTGGGCTTTTTTGTTGCCTTCCGGGTGGGATCCGTATCCCTTTTGTGATCAATGATGGGCGCAATAAACCCTTTGCAATGAATGAAGTGCCCAAGTGAAAAGGGGTAGCTTTTGGTATGCACTGTAAATAGTGCAGATTTCACGATCTAACCCCTTTAGAATCTCAATAGGCGAAATAAAGCCAGCCGTTTCAGATATTTACAGCAACATCATGCATAAGTTACCCCGAATCAGATATTTGTCAAATGGAGGGGGGGAGGGGTACCCTGAGGGATACCCTTCCTTTGATCGCCTCCGCAAGGCGGAAATAACGTCGAGCGTGGGCGACGTCGCGGAGGATCTCCGCCTTGAGGGCTTCGGGCGAAGCGAAGCGCTGTTCGGAGCGAATGCGGGAGAGGAAGCACAGTTCGAGAGGTGTGTCTTCAGTAAGATCAATCGGGCGAAAGTTGAGCAGGTGCGACTCGACGGCGTAGGAATCCGCGCCAAAGGTAGGACGATTCCCGGCGTTGGTGACCGCGTCGAAGATCTCCGCAGACGATCCTGAGCCGATCTTGAGGCGTGTGACGTAGACGCCGTTTGCCGGAAGCAGCTCGTCGTATCGCGCGAGATTGATCGTAGGCACGGTAAGCCTTGCGCCGATGCCGCGCCCCCGCGCCGGAGTGGACCGGATCGAAAATGGCCGCCCTAGCAGGGCGCGGGCGCAGGACATATCTCCGGCGGCAATGCGCTGGCGGACTTCCGAGCTGGAAACGGGGAAGCCGCGCACCGTAAGCGCGTGATGCTTGAAGACGGTGAAGCCAAGCTCGTGCCCCAGCTGCTCCAGCTCAGCGGTGCCGGCCTGGGCGCCATGGCCGAAGCGGAAGGTATCTCCTTCATGAACTTCAGCGGCGCGCAGCGTCTTATGGAGGACGCGTGCGGCAAAGTCGTGTGCGGAGAGGCGCGAGAACTCCTCGGTGAAGGGGATCACCACGGTCGCGTCGACCCCGGTCTGCGCCAGCAGGTCGAGGCGCATAAGCAGCGGAGTGATAAGGCGGGGGGCCTGGACTGGCCGGAGCAAGCGGACGGGGTGCGGGTCAAACGTGACGGCAACAGATCGAGCATCGAGCATGTGGGCCCGTTCGCGGACCTTCTCGATGATCTCCTGGTGGCCGCGATGGACGCCATCAAAGTTGCCGATGGCGAGCACCGTTCGGGTGAAACCGACGGGGCGGGTGAGGCTGGCCGGAATAGCGTCGAGGGATGTGAAAACTTGCATGGTCAGATCTCAAACCGAATGCGCAGGCCGTCGTAGGCCAGGCGCACGTCCGCCGGGAGCTCGCTCTCGGCTTCAGAGTGTTCGAGCTCGTGGGACATATGAGTGAAGAAGGCGCGGCGCGGCTGCAGGCGCTCGATCCAGGCAAGGGCCTGCTCGACATTGGCGTGACTGGGGTGCGGCTGCGGACGCAGGGCGTCAATGATGAGCACGTCGAGATTTTCAAGCAGGGGAAGGCTCGTCTCGGGGATGCTGCTCATGTCGGTGAGGTAGGCGCCCGAGCCAAAGCGAAAGGCGGCGATGGAAAGCTCGCCATGAAGAATCGGCACGCGCTGAAACCGGACGCCGGCAACGTCGGCGGTTTCCTCGCCGTTCAGGCGGCGCAGGTCTACGCGGGCGCGCGTGGGATAGTTCGCACGTGGCGAAAAGGTGTATTCGAAGATGCGCTCGAGAATCGCGGCCGTAGCGTCATCCGCATAAAGCGGTAGCCCGGCGGGGTGGCGAAAGCTCAGCGGGCGAAGGTCATCGAGGCCGAGGATATGGTCGGCATGAGGATGCGTGTAGAAGACGGCGTCCACATGCCGGATTTTTTCGCGTAGAGCCTGCTGGCGGAAGTCGGGTCCGGTATCGATCAGGACGGTGTAATCGGCCCACTGAATCGCAATCGATGGACGACTGCGTATGTTGCGCGGGTCCGTCGAGGTGCAGACCTCGCATTCGCACCCAAGCGTGGGGACGCCCATCGAGGTTCCGCTGCCGAGGATGACGATCTTTGCCTGCAAAAGGCTACTTTGCCCCTTTGGGCGGCTTCTGCGCCTGTTGAGCGATGGCGTTGGTGATCTCCAGAAACATCATGCGCACCTCAAAGAGCGCATTTTGTAACAGACGCTGTTCCTTTTCCGTCAGATTGCCCTTGGTCTTCTCCAGAAGCACGGCAAGCATGTCGATGCTCTGGCGTGCCCCGATGATGTCGACGTGGGGCTTCTGGCCGGGCTCGGTGGCTGCTCCCATGGCGACGACGGCCGAGAGGTAGATGGACTGGATGACGTGCTCCATGGTGACCGCGGCCGAGGCGCCCATGCCGGGATTCGCTTGGCGCAGCATGCTATCAAGGTGCTTGGACGACTGCTGATAGGCGGCATGCTGCTCGGCGGATTCCTGCGCCGTGGGCTCCGGGATCGGTTCTTCTTCGTCCGCCTGCACGGCTTCTTCTTCGGTCGCCGGCGGTGGAGTGACGAGATGCGGACCTGGAGCGGGTTCCTCGGTTACAGCTGCGGGCGCTGACGTTGCTTCTTCCGATTTGGCCGACTCGTCGCGCAAGTCGCCATCGAGCGTGAACTTGCGGCGATCGGAGACGGTAAAAGAGGGGAGCTTTTCTTCCATGGGATTTCCTTCGGTTCCTAAATCGGCGGTGTGTCAAGCAGCGTTGCTGTGCCGTCGCTGTATGTGATGGGGATTTTGCGCTCCAGGACCTCGGTTCTGATGAACCCGAGCGCGAGTGTTCCTGTAAATGCGGGAAGCTGATAGTGGGCGACGCTGGTGAGATCCCCCACGGGATTTTTTTGCGCCTGTTCGGCATTCAGCATGAGCGTCTGGCCGGATTCGAGCGCAGGGGCAGCGCCGGTGAGGGAGAACTGCTTCAGGGTGCGGTGGATGGTGGCGCGGGAGCGGATGCGCTCGACAATCTCCTGGCCGAGATAGCAGCCTTTGCTGAAGTTAAGGGCGCGCAACTGGGCCGTTTCCTGAGCAAGATAGCGCTCGTGGATGTCGACGCCATAGAGTGGGGTGGCCGACAGGATTCGAAGAGCCTCCACGGCAGAAATGCCACAGGAGGCGGCTCCGCTGGCGAGCAGCGTAGTCCAGATTTTGGACAAAGACGCGGTCGGCAGCCAGAGCTCGAAGCGTGGGACGATGGGGCTATGGGCGTGAATCACTGTGACTTCGACGTCGTTGAGTTTTCCGGTGATGAAGGCATCCTCGGCGGGCGGCGTGAGTCCCAGACTGCTGAGAATGTCCGTCGACCGAGGGCCGGCAATGCCAATCGAGGTCGTCGATGCGTCTAACTCATGAAGCTCAACGTCGTCCATGATGATGAAGTGGTCGAGATGGGCGGTGAGACGGGCGATCTGCGCGCGGTCGGTCTGAAGGATAGTGTGGTCGGAGAAACGGTAAATGGTTGCATCGCCGAGGATTCGACCCTGGGCGTTGAGCAGAAAGCTGTAGTTCCAGTGGCCTTCTTCGAGTGACTGGATGGTATTCGTGACCATTCCGTTGAGCCAGCGGAGCCGGTCGCTTCCGGTGATTTTGAGAAGGGCCGAATAGCCGAGATCGTAAATGCCGGCGGATGCGGTTAGGGTGGCGAGTTCCTGCTGTATCCCGGAAAAGCTTTCGGGCGTAAACGAGCCGCGATAGGATGCCAGCGCGAGAGAGCTATCGCCGGCGGCGAGGTACGTGGCCAGCGGCGTTGCAATGACAGGAGATTGGGGTGCGACAACGGTTTGGGGAACGGCGCTCATGGCAAAGGCTCTATAAAAATTATAGCCTCGCATTAGACGAGAACGTGTGAAGGGATGGGAATGACATCATTAGGAAGATTGTGCAAGGCCGGCATGCTGGCTTTGGCGCTGACTGCCACGGTATCCTTGCGGGCACAAGAACAGGCTCCGCAAGAACAGACTCAAGGGGCGGCGCAAAAACCGGATGCGCAGAAGCCGAAGCAACAGAAGCCGGAGAGCAGGATGACGCAGGCCCAGGCGAAGGAGCTCTTCGCTTCCGTGGACACGATCCTGCAATTTGCCTCTGACGACTCGAAGCTGGCGATCAAGAGCAAGGTGAAGCGGCGGCTGACCTCCCGGGACGCCGTCGAAAAATACCTTGTCGACAAGATGAAAGAGGACAAGGACGCCAAGCGCATGGAGCGCTCAGAGATTGTGCTGAAGAAATTTGGCCTGATTGATCAGGACTTCCACTTGCAATCGTTTCTCGTGAGTCTTCTGAAGGAACAGATTGCGGGCTACTACGACAGCAAGACGAAGACCGTAAATCTGCTGGACTGGATTGAGCCCGACACGCAGAAGCCTGTCCTGGCGCACGAGTTGACGCATGCGTTGCAGGACCAGCGGGTAAATCTGGAGAAATGGGAAGACGAGAGCGACGACAACGTCTCGCATAACGTCACGGAAGACAACCAGCGGGTCGCTACCGACGAGCAGGATACAGCACGTGAGGCGGTGCTCGAAGGCCAGGCGATGGCGGTGCTTGTCGATTACAGTCTGAAGCCGATGGGGCAAAGCATTCTGACCAGTCCAGACCTGGTGAAGAGCAAGGCCGACGAGCAGGGCGCAGATTCCGATTCTCCGGTGCTGCAACGCGCTCCTTTACTGCTGCAGGAGGCTCTGCTGTTCCCATATCGCGAAGGCTTGAAGTTCGAAGTGGATCTGTTGCAGGACAAGGGGCCGGCCGGCGCTTTTGGCGGTGTACTGGACCGTCCTCCAGCCACAAGCTTTGAGATCATGAATCCTCACGAGTATGAGGGACGGGTGAAGGTCCCGCTGATGAAAATGCCGGATGTACATCCGCTGCTGGATGGCGAATACACGCCCTACGACATTGGCGTGATGGGGCAACTAGATGTGCGCATCCTGGCCGAACTCTTTGGCGGACCTCAAACCGCAGCCGCGCTGACAAAAGCCTGGGCCGGAGGTGTTTACTACGCCGTTCAGAAGAAGAGCGCTCTGGAGAAGAACTCAACGTCTTCGATCTCCCTGCTCTATCTTTCGCAGTGGAGATCGCCCGATGCGGCTGCCGCCTTCGCGAAAATGTATGCCGATGAACTAGGAAAGCAATACTCGGGAGTGAAGCGGGACGCGAAGGCCGAAACTGACCAGAGCGAGCAGATTTACAACACAAATGAAGGGCCGGTGCTGATTTCGACGACCGGAAATTCTGTCTTCGTGAGCGAGAGCTTCGACTTGATACTGGGGCGAAAGCTGGAATTTCTGATGTTGGGCGCGCAGCAGGGAAGCAGTCAGAACGTGGCCGTCGCCTCGACGCCGGTTAACCACGGCCTGACGGGAGGCATGGTTGATTTTCTTGCCGGATGCGGCGTAATGCGAGCCGCGATTGCGCGAGGAGCGGGGCATTTATACTGAAGTCTCCATATACTCGCGATACCTCAGGCGGAGCACGGATTGCAACCTGCAGAAATCGGAATTATCGGGGGCAGTGGCTTGTACGCCATGCCCGGACTTACAGGCGTGCGCGAAGAGCGCGTAGAAACCCCATTTGGCGAGCCGAGCGACGCCTTCGTATTGGGAGAACTGGAAGGCCGCAAGGTCGTTTTTCTGGCCCGGCATGGGCGTGGGCACAGGATTCTTCCGTCAGAATTGAACTTTCGCGCCAACATCTACGCGCTGAAAAAACTCGGCGTCGAGCGTATTCTCTCGGTTTCCGCTGTAGGCTCCCTTAAGGAAGAACACAAGCCAACGGACTTTGTAATTCCCGACCAGTTCATTGACCGTACGTTCAATCGCACCTCGACTTTCTTTGGCGATGGAATCGTGGGCCATGTGGCGTTTGGAGATCCGGTGTGCGCTGTGGTGGCGCAGACTCTTGCCGCCGCGTGCGAGGCGGAAGATCTCGTTGGCAAGTCAGGCGGAACCTATGTGTGCATGGAGGGCCCGCAATTTTCGACGCGTGCGGAGTCGAATCTGTACCGCAGTTGGGGCGCGGACGTGATTGGAATGACGAATCTGCAGGAGGCCAAACTGGCGCGCGAGGCCGAGATTTGCTATGCGACCGTGGCCATGGTGACCGACTACGACTGCTGGCACGAGGGCCACGACTCGGTCACGGTAGACCAGATTGTCGCGGTCCTGAATCAGAATGCAGCCAACGCAGCCAAGGTGGTGAAAGCCGCGGTTGCGGCGATGCCGCGGGAACGAAACTGTCCCTGCGCAGCGGCCCTCAAGTTTGCGATCCTCACGAATCCGGAGGTGATTCCCGCAGGCACGCGAGAAAAACTGGAACTGTTGATTGGCAAGTACATGAACGTGACAGCGAAAGGATAAAAGGATTACGGATGGCGATTTTAGTCGTAGGCAGCGTTGCATTTGACACTATTGAGACACCCTCGGGGCGCGCAGAACGCTGCGTGGGCGGAGCGGCAACGCACTTCGCGCTGGCGGCAAGCTACTTTACTGACGTTCGCGTGATTGCTGTGGTCGGCGAAGACTTTAACGCCGAGCATGAATCAATCCTGACGCGGCGCGGCATTGACACGCGCGGCATCGAGCATATCGCGGGCAAGAGTTTCTTCTGGAGCGGATCATATCTTAAGAATCTGAACGAAGCGCAGACTCTGAACACGGAGCTGAATGTCTTCCAGAGCTTCACGCCGAAGATTCCCGTCGAATACCAGGACAGCGAGTATCTGTTTCTGGCGAACATCGATCCTGTGTTGCAGTCGGACGTCCGCAGTAAGATGCCGAAGGCGAAGCTAGTGTGCGGCGATACCATGAATTACTGGATCAACGATCATCGCGACAACCTTGCGCGTGTGCTGAAGGGACTGGATGGGTTGCTGATCAACGACGGCGAAGCCAAACTGCTGGCCAAGGATGCAAACCTGGTGCATGCGGCGGAGAAAATCCTGGCCATGGGTCCGAAGAACCTGATTGTGAAGCACGGCGAATATGGCGCGACGGCGTTCTTCAGCGATCGCTCGTTTGAGGGCAACGGCAGGCGGACATTTTTGCCCTTCCGGGCACCGGCGTTGCCGCTGGCGGAGGTTATCGATCCTACGGGAGCAGGCGATTCCTTCGCAGGCGGGTTCTTCGGCTACCTGGCTTCGCAGAAGGAGCTGACTCCGGCGGTATTCAAGAAGGCGATGTTCTATGGCGGAGTGATGGGCTCGTTCGCCGTGGAGCGCTTCGGCACCGAACGTCTGCAACAGCTCGATCCGAAGGAGATTGACGAACGCTTTGCGCTCTTCCGCGAACTCTCGCACCTTGACTGAGGCCGAAACCCAACGACTCGCGCTGCGGGGCGAGACCTTTGTCGTTGCGTGGAGCGCTCTGCTGGTTTCGCTTTTCGCACTCTCCTTCAGTTATTCGCGTGGCCTCATGCTCCTTTACGGAGACGCCGTTGCGCATCTCCACATCGCGAGACGCATCATCGATTCGATCAACCCAGGGCTGCGGCAACTGGGTTCGGTCTGGCTACCGTTGCCTCACCTCCTGCTTGTCCCCTTCGTTGCGCGCCTCGAGTGGTGGCAATCCGGACTGGCGGGCGCGTTTCCCTCGATGGGTGCGTACGTTTTAAGCGTTGCCGGAATCTACCGGCTTGCGCGTTTTTGGCTCCCTCCGCATAGCGCTCTGATTGCGGTGATGTTCTTGGGCTTAAATCCCGGCCTGCTCTACATGCAGACGACGGCGATGAACGAGCCGCTGTTCCTGGCCGAGATGATCTGGTCGGTCGTGCTGCTCATCGAATACGGGCGTGCTTTTGAGGCAGACGAATCAAAGCGCGCGGCGAAGTTGCTGATCTGCGCGGGTGTAGTCCTTGCGGGCGCGGTGTTCACACGATATGACGGGTGGATCTTCACCTTTCTGGCATGGCTTGTCGCTCTCGGCAAGATGCTGCGGAGGAAGCGATGGGATTCGCAGGCTGGCGGTGCATTCGTTCTCTTCACCGTGATGCTGGCCGTCGCACCCCTCGTCTGGATGGGCTATTGTTCGCGGCAATTCGGCGATCCGCTGGATTTCCTGCGAGGGCCCTATTCCGCGAAGGCAATCGAATTGCGGACGGCCACTCCGGGAGCGCCCCATTATCCGGGCTGGCATAGCATGCGGGTGGCGGCGCTATATTTTCTCAAGGCCGCCGAGCTGGGTGCCGTGCCATTGCGGTTCGCCAATCTGCTGCTGATCCTGTCGGTGGCGGGAAGTATGTTGGCAGTGATCCGGTGGCGCGGCAGGGGTTCGATGACGGCAATGCTGCTCTGGCTTCCCCTGCCTTTCTACGCCTATTCGATTGCGTATGGGTCGGTGCCGATCTTCATCCCTCTCTGGTGGCCGCACTCCTGGTACAACACGCGGTATGGAATGGAGATGCTCCCGATATTCGCGCTGTCGCTTGCGTTCATGGTTGGGGTAATCGCGGACTGGATTGCGCGGCTCAAACCAAGCGTGGCCCCTTGGATTCCCGCGGTTGTGGCGCTGCTCATCGTTGCGGATAGCACAGTGCTGCTGCGAGCCAAGCCGCTGGTTCTGGATGAAGCGATAGCGAACTCACGCAGCCGGATTCAGTTTGAAGTGGCGTACGCCAATGCTCTGGCGGCATTACCCCCGAAAAGCATGATTCTGGCGTATACATCTGAACATGCCGGCGCCTTTCAACGGGCGGGGATTGCGCTCAAGAGAACCATCAACGAATCGGACTACTATGAGTGGGCTCCCGCGCTTAAGAATCCGGCACAGGCGGCGGATTATGTGATCGCCACGGATGGCGATCGGGTGGCGCAGGCGGTTGCAGCGAAGCCCGACAGTCTGACCCTGATCAACATTGTGTGCTCGACTGGTCAACCGTGCGCGCGCTTTTACCGTTCTGACCGACACGTCTCGAGTGGTAGCATCACGCAGAAATGAATTTCGGGATATGGGAATGAGGCGATTCGCGAAGGCCCACGCCTGCGGGAACGATTTTCTCATTGTGGAAGGCAAGTGCGATCGCGAACTGGCGATCAGGCTTTGCGCGCGCAACACTGGTGTGGGTGCCGACGGAGTGGAGTTCCTGGAGTGGATGGGGGACCGCGAAGGCCGCATCCGGTTGGCGAATGCCGACGGGTCGATTGCAGAAATTTCCGGCAACGGCACACGGTGCGCTGCGGCGTGGATGGCGTCTCAGAAGCACATGTCCGTTGGCGAAAGCATCGTCCTCGAGACAGACGCAGGCAGCCGGGAGTGTCGTCTGATAAGGGCCGAACGGAACAGATTCGAGTTCGCCACTGGAATGGGTGTTCCCACAATTCAGGATAAGGAGATCGCGCTGACTGACGGAACGAAGGTCGCGGGAGTGGTCGTCTCGACGGGTAATCCGCACTTCGTGATCTTTGTGGAAGATAAATCGTTTTATTCACATGGGCGCGCGTGGCAGGTTCTAGGTTATGAGATTTGCCCGCATGCAGATTTTCCAGACGAGACCAACGTTGAATTTGTGCATGTATTAGATACAAATAAGATCGAGATACGCATCTTTGAGCGCGGAGTAGGACCGACAAGATCGTCCGGCACAGGAACATGTGCAACAGCGGCGGCTGCAATTGCTCGACGCGGCGGCAACGATCATCTGGCGGTATGCGCACCGGGCGGCGAGCAGCAGATCGATTGGGCCGGTGAGGGATCTGAAATAATGTTGACCGGTCCGGCAGAACTGATTGCCGTGGGTGAGGCATGGTGAGGAAACCTTTGCTGAAGCCAGCTGCTGTGTCCCAGGGCGCACGGGTCGCCGTTGTTGCGCCAGCGAGCCATGCTAAGCCCGAGCGGATTGAACTAGGTCTGGCTGCGCTGCGGAAACGAGGCTTCGACGCGATTGCCGGAACACATGCCTTGGGCAAGGAAGCGCCATTCTTTTCGGGGACTGCCACTGAACGCCTCGACGATTTACATAAGGCGTTCGCCAATCCGGAGGTACGCGCGATTATTTGTACGCGTGGCGGTTACGGATCAAATTACTTGCTTGAAGATCTTGATCTGGACGTGATCCGTGCCAATTCCAAGCCTTTTTTGGGCTACAGCGATCTGACGACGGTGCAGACGTGGCTGCAGGATCAGTTGGGGCTTGTGGCTTTTCATGGGCCGATGGTGGCGGCTGACTTCTATCGCCAGGGCGGAGTGCATGAGCCAAGCTTCGAGGCCGCGTTGAGCGGCGGTGTCGTGACCGTGGGAGCCGAGGAGGGGTTGCGGGTTCTCAAGCCAGGGCGTGCGCAAGGCGTGGTTTATGGAGGATGCCTGAGCATTCTTACGTCTGTTCTCGGCACACGCTTTGCGCCACAGACCGAGGGCAAGTTGCTCTTCGTCGAAGACGTGGCAGCCAAGCCGTATCAGATCGACAGGATGCTACGACAGATGCTTCTGGCGGGCAAATTCGACGGCGTTACGGGGCTGATCTTTGGCGAAATGATGGAGTGTGTCTCACCCGGAACCAGCCCTGATTTACTGGAGCAGGTAATTCTTCGCGTCTTCGACTGGTTTGAAGGCCCGATTGCGATTGGACTGCGCTCAGGCCATGTTTCGCGGGGCAATGTGACGCTGCCGTTGGGAATTGAAGCGGAGCTGATTCTAGAGGATGAACCGGCGTTGCGTTATCTGGAGCCGGCGGTGCAGGTCTGATGCAAGCTAGAAAGCACATTCACCTGATTGGAATTTGCGGGACGGCAATGGCGTCCCTCGCCGGTCTCTTGCAGTTCAAGGGGCATCGCGTTACGGGGTCGGACCAGGCGGCCTATCCTCCGATGTCCGACTTGCTACGCAGCCTGAAGATTCCTGTCGCGGAGCCATTTTCTGAGAAGAATCTTGACCCGCGTCCGGATCTGGTGATCGTCGGCAATGCGATGTCGCGGGGTAATGTCGAGCTCGAGTACGTGCTTGACGAGCGGATTCCCTTCACCTCGCTCGCCCAGGTGATTCATGAGGAATTCCTGCCGGGGCGAGAGTCGCTGGTCGTCGCGGGAACGCATGGGAAGACGACGACAACGAGCATGCTGGCGTGGATTTACGAAGTCGCGTCGAAGGAGCGGCCGGAGCTGAGGCCCTCATTCCTGATCGGCGGGGTAGCGGAGAATTTCGGAACAAGCTTTCAGTTAACTGTAGGACGGCCCTTCATTCTGGAGGGCGATGAGTACGATTCGGCCTTCTTCGACAAGGGTCCGAAGTTCATGCACTACTTTCCCGATGCGCTCATCCTGACGCATGTAGAGTTCGACCACGCCGATATTTACCGCGATCTCGATGCGGTAAAGACAGCATTCAAGCGGCTGGTGAATCTTGTGCCCAGGCGGGGCAGGGTTGTGGCCTTCGATGGGGCTCCCAATGTGGATGAGTGCGTGGGCCGCGCACTCTGCAAAGTCGAGAGGTACGGGTTTAAGGCGGAATCGAACTGGCGTCTTGAGGGTTTGGACCATACCGGATCGGAATCGCGCTGGCGTGTCGCTCGCGAGAATGAGCCGTGGGCGGAATTCACCATGAAAATGGCCGGAGAGCACAATGCGCTCAATGCGACGGCAGCGGCCGCGCTGGCCGCGGGGCAAGGCATTGCGGTCAATGCTATCGCGGAGGCGCTCGCCACTTTCCAGAGCGTGAAGCGACGCCTTGAAGTACGGGCGGTCATTGATGGCATAACGATCATTGACGATTTCGCGCACCATCCAACGGCGATCAGGGAAACACTCAGGGCATTGCGGGCGTCGTATGCCAAGGCGCGACTCTGGGCCATTCTGGAGCCGAGGTCGAACACCCTGCGTCGAAATGTTTTTGAGCGCGAACTGGTCGACAGCCTGTCGTCTGCCGACAGGGTGGTCATGGCTGGTGTGTTCAAGCTGGAAAGCATTCCCGAGAACGAGCGGCTGCATCCGGAGGCGGTAGTGAACGCACTCAAGGGGGAGGGCCACGACGCTGTGCTCCTGAAAGACGCGAATGGCATTGTCGAGGCGATTGCCCCTGAATTGCGGTCGGGCGACGTGGTTGCCATTCTTTCGAATGGCGGATTCGACGGCATCTACGATAAGTTGCCTCGACGCCTGCGTGAACTCAGCGCGATGCGCCGAGGCTAGGCAATGCTGCCCGCCCTGATCTTACTTTTCGTTTACAACGTGCTGGGCGTTCCGGCCGCCTTGATTGGTTTGCCATGGACGATAATCTCCGGCGATATCCGCATGGTTTATCGATGGGCGATGTGGATCATGCACGCAGGGCTGCGCGCCGCCGGGATTCGGATTCAGGCCGAGTGGCGTACGCCGCTCGACCCGGAGAAGCGCTATATCTTCCTTTCCAATCACGTCTCGAATCTCGATCCGCCGGTGCTGTTGCCGCTGGTGCCGGGCAGGACGGCCGTCTTTGTCAAGAGATCGCTGACGAAGCTTCCCGTGATTGGTTATGCGATGAAGCTTGGCGACTTTGTTCCGGTGGATCGAGATGGCCGCGTGGAAAGCGCGAAGGATAGCGTTGCATTCGCCGCTCGTGTGCTCGCCTCCGGCGTAAACATCACTTCATTTGTGGAAGGTACGCGCTCGCGAGACGGACGACTTCTGCCCTTCAAGAAGGGTCCGTTCTACCTGGCGATGGAGACCGGTGCGCCCGTAGTTCCGGTATCGATTTGGGGCACGGAGACGATGATGAAGAAGGGCAGGATGCGCATTTATCCGGGCTCGGCTCATGTGATCTTTCATGCGCCGCTCAACCCGAGAGACTACGCAACGCGCGAAGATCTCCTGGCTGCGGTGCGAAGCGCGATTGAATCGGGGCTGCCGGAATGGATGTGGGCCGCATCTGCTACTTGAGGATGGCGTTATAGCCGTCAGCGAGCAGTTTTGCGCGCATGGCCTTTGCCTCATCACGAGTGGCAAAGGGGCCGATCTGGATGTGGAGCAGACTGTCCCTGGGTTCGTTGCGCACGATCACGTTGTATCCGCGCTTCTTCAACGCAGCAACCAAAACATCCGCGTCTTCCTGGCGTGAGACGGCTGCGATTTGAACCATGGTCGGCCCGCCTGATGAAGCAGGTGCAGCAGCCGCAGAAGTTGAGCCGACGGTGGGGAATGCCTTCGCGGCTGCAGGCGTCAATGTGGATGGCGTAGCGGCCGCTGGAGCCGATTTTGATGGAGCGGACGAGGTTGCTACCTCAGAGTCCTGCAACAGCGGCTTGATCACGCCCGCCGAGGGTTTGCGCGGGGTAGCGGGAGGAGTTTCTCCTTCACGTGCGTCAGGTCCTGGTGAGTATGGTGCAGTGGCGGACGAATCGTTTTCACTGGCTGCGGAGGTGAGCGGTGGCCGTGCTGGAGGCTTCGGTGGAAGCGCTACTGCGGCGCCTTCGGAAGTTGCACGGGAAGATGCTTTTGGAAGGCCTGAGCTGCCGCGTCCCAGCGAATATCCGAAGCCGAAAAAGACCCCGCAGATAAGCACCAGGCCGAAGAAAACGCCGAGCAACGACTTCATTCCGAGAGTGATTTCGGTGTCGCTATGTTCCTGTTCTTCAGTCTCCTCGATGGATCTCATAATCTGATCTAACTCGCTAGAGAGGCTCTATCGGCGGTCTTGGCGGCAATGGGTCTATGGGCGGCACTGGTGGCACCGGAGGCGCTGGGGTTACCGGCGGAACAAATTTTCCCAGCAGAGACATCAACTCCAATGGCAGTGGAAAGACCACCGTAGTGTTTTTCTCTGTGCCGATATCGGTGAGTGTCTGCAGGTATTTCAGTTGCAGGGTGATCGGTTGCTGGGCCAGTAGATTGGCGGCTTCCACCAGGCGTTGCGCGGCACCGAATTCGCCCTCGGCATTGATGATCTTGGAGCGCTTTTCGCGTTCCGCTTCGGCCTGTTTGGCCATGGCACGGGTCATCGACTCAGGCAGATCGACCTGCTTCACCTCGACGCTGACCACCTTCACTCCCCACGGCTCGGTGCGCTGGTCGATAATGGTCTGGATGCGCTGGTTGAGCGCATCGCGGTGCGACAGCAGGCCGTCCAGCTCGACTTCGCCCAATACCGAGCGCAGGGTGGTCTGGGCGAACTGGGATGTCTGGTAAACGTAGTTCGCAACTTCAATCACGGCCCTCGCCGGGTCGAGTACCCGCAAGGTGATGACGGCGTTAACCTTGATGGTGACATTGTCACGCGTGATCACGTCCTGCGGCGGGACTTCGAGAACTTCCTGGCGGAGCGAGATACGAACGATTTGATCGATGGGGCGAAAGACCAGGATGATTCCAGGGCCCTTAGGGGGCAGCTGTACACGTCCCAGGCGAAAAATGACGCCACGTTCGTACTCGCGAAGAATCTTGATGGAATTGAAAAGGTATAGGACAACGACTGCAATAACGATCAGCCCAGGAATTCCAATCATGAAACTTCACCCGCATGCGATTGTATCGCATTGGTGTAGCGCCATTTTGGTCAATCGGCGCTGGATGCCGTCCTGGGAATCCTGTCCACTAACAGCGTCAGACCATCAACGGAGCGGACACGGACCTGCTCTCCTGGTGCGGTTGGATCGGAGGACTCGGCCTGCCAGAGTTCGCCGTGGACAAGGACTTGGCCCCGTGGAGTGAGCGCCTGCTGGGCAATGCCGATGTTTCCGACGAGCGCCTGGGGACCGGTAATGACTTTGTTCCGACGCGCACGGATGGCGATGCGGACCAGAAATACGGTGATGAGTCCGAAGGACACGCCGCAAGCGATTGCTGTCGCCCAGTGCACCTGCATCTCCGGGATTGGTCCGTCTACCAGAGTGAGTGTTCCAAAAAGAAGCGCGAGGATGCCGGTGCCCGCAAGCACGCCGTGACTGGGAAATTTGGCTTCAAGCAGCAGGAGGGTAAAGGCTGCGATGAGCAGCATCAGAGCCGTGTAGCGTACGGGCAACATGTTGAGAGCAAAGAGCGCGGTAAGCACCAACAGGGTTCCCAGCGCGCCGGGAATGATCGTTCCAGGCGAGTTGAACTCAAGGTAGATCAAGAGTCCCCCGAGGACGAGGATCAGCACGGCAAGGTTGGGGTCCATCAGCCGATCAAGCAGCTCTTCGCGTAGAGTTGGCTCAAGGGTAAGCAACTCGGCATCGCGGGTATGCAGCGTGACCGTGCTGCCGTCGAAGCGCTTGATATTGCGGCCATCGAGCGAGTCCAGGAGCTCGCGGTCGCTCGATGCCATGATGTCGATGAGATGAAGCTGTTCGGCCTCCTGCGCCGTATAGGACTTGGAATTGAGGACGGCGTCCTGGGCGGCATTCGTATTGCGACCGCGCCGTGAAACATAAGAGCGGAGAAACGCCGTCGTGTCATTCTCGAGCTTTTGTTTCATCACGGCATCGATCTGCGCGCCTTCAACCACGGGGTGGGCGGCGCCGGCATTGGTGCCGGGAGCCATGGCGGCGATGTCCGCTGCTTCCAGCAAGAAGAAGCCGGCAGAACCGGCACGGCTGCCAGACGGCGCCACATAGACGATGACGGGCATGGGCGAGGCGAGGATCTTGCCCACCATGGAACGGGTAGAGTCGAGCAATCCACCGGGGGTGTCCAGTTGAACGAGGAGCGCGGCGGAGTGGTTTGTGGCGGCGAGGTTCAGGCCGCGCGTCAGATATTCCTCGCTGATCGGCTGAATCGTATCGCTCAGGTGCAGGACGACAACCTGAGGCTTCGCTCCGGAGGCTTGCGGGAACGCATGCAGCGCGGCCAGAAATGCGACCGTGGCCATCAGCGAAACTACAGATTGACGAACGAATCTCATGGAACCTGCTGTCCTCGCGATTCTAGCGCTTGCTTCACACCCCGCGCATTCGCATTTTCAGGATCGAGCTTGAGTGCCTGGCCTACCTCACTGGCTGCGGGAGCGAGTTGGTTCGAAGCCAGGTCGAGCCGTGCCAATACCAGGTGCGCGGGCACATTCGGCGAAAGAGCTAGAGACTTTTGGGCTTCCTGGCGTGCGGCCTCTGCGTCGCCGCTATGCTCGCGAACCTGAGCCAAGCCGGCATGGGCGAGCGCGGACGAGGGATAGGCTTGAAGCGCCGATTGGAATTGACGCTCGGCTTCGAGGGTCAGACCGCCGTTCATGAACTGATCGCCCTCTTTCACCATGGCTGACGCTCGCTCCGCCGGAGGCAGCGACTCGAGCCTCATCGATTCCATTTGCTCCATTTCGAATGCCGCCTGGCGGAAACCCGTCTCGTTGTAAGAACGCTTGATGCGCTCGAGAGGCAGCGTGTCGTCCTGGATGGCCTTGCCCCGATCGGGATTCACCTTTACCAATCCGGGGTTCTTGAGGGCGTTTGCGAAGGTCTGCGCTTCGGTGTCCTGCGGACGAAGCTTCAGCTCCTGGTCGATCTCCCGGATCGCACCCTGCACATCGTTGCGGCGGCGCAGAGCGACGGCCAGGTTGAAGTGATAGTCGGGGTCCTTCGGATCGGCGGTTACGGCTTGCTGAAACAGGGGGGCACCGTCGTGTCCTCGCCGGCTGGCGGCAACCGCCTGGTTGTTCACCACTTCGGGCAACGGCTGGCGCATGCTCACGAACGCGAATGCGTCTTCGGCCTTCAGATAGTTTGCGGTATAGAAGAAGGCCAATCCGCGATAGAAGTCTGCTTCGAGTGCCCGGGGGTCGTCCTTCGACAAGTGGCCGAAGGTCGCAGCGGCTGCGTCGTAATCTTGATTTGCGAAATATGCCATGCCCAGGGCGAACCAGGCCGGGGTAAAGGTGGGATTGAGGCGGACGGCTTCTTTCAGGTGTATGACGCGTTCGGCTGGAGCCTCGGCGATCGTGCCCCGGATGTAGTTCTCAAAAGCGTTGACCTGCAGGGGAGCATCGGCAGCGAGGAACGTCTGCTCCGCCACAGAGTAGGAGGGATCGAGCTGTCGGGCAATACGCCAGGCAAGGCTATTCAAGATATCAAGCAGGTTCTTGAGATCGGCCTCCTGCTGGATAGGCGCGCTGAGCTTGAGCGCCTTGACGTCGAGGATCTGAGCGCTGGCGGAGAGGCGGTCACCGGTGACAGTGTAAGAGCCGAGGATCACTGAGTCGGCGTCAACGTTTTGCGCAATGCGAATGGTGGTGGCGCGCGATGGCTGGAACGACTGCGGAAGCCCGAGACGGTCAAGAGCGTAGAGGCGGTCACCTCGGCTGATGCTCAAAAAGCCGGCTGCTGCCATGCGGCGATTCAGAATATCGGCGGCCGCTTCTCCTATCCAGTCCAGGTTCGGCTGCGAGGTATGGTTTTCAAAAGGCAGAACCAGGAGAAGGCGCCCATGCATCTGCGGGTCCGCGGGCGGGTCTGTAGATCGGTTGGGCGAAGATGATTGGCTGCGTGCTATTCCGGAGAAAAGGACAAGCGAGACCAGGATGAACGATAGAAATCGAAAGATCCGCCACACAGTCCGGATTATAGTTGGCGGTGCTCGCGAATTCAGCGCTGCAGGAGTCTGGCCTCCTGCGGGCGATCGAAGTGCAGCACGGCTGCCCACTGGCCTTTGCGCTGCGCCTGCCAGGTGACGGCGCCATCCAGCAGCCGGGCGATCACGGCCGGTGTGAGGTCGTGGTGGAAGTCGAAGAAGCGTGTATCGATCGCTTCATTTCGTCGTCCAAGGCTGAAGGGGAGATGCGGCGGGTCGTACTTTGTGGAGAAAATCAGGCCGGCTGTATAGGGCTGCGTGAGTTGCGCGGCCTTTTGAATTTGGGCGAAGGAGAAATTATCAATGGCAACAATGGGGATGGACCTTTCAACGTAGCCCAACTCGGGTTTGGACAACTCATCGGTCGCAGGCCAAGCCGTCAGGACCGTTGAGTGCGGATACCGCTCAAGAATCTGCGCAATGGCTGCTTGATGGAGCAGGATCACATCACGGTAGGCGAGGTTGTCCTCTGGTGCGAACCGATAAGGTGGGTTGACGAACAAGCCGGCGACGAATCCAGCTGCGCTCAGCGCAACCAGCGCCGGCCATCGCTTAAGGCGGCGTCTGAAGGTGTTAACGCACAGGAGGATCATCAACGGATAGAGAGGCAGCAAATACCGGGTAAGCAATGCGCCTCCAAGGATCGAGAAGAAGATCAGGTTCGCGAGGATCACGACATAGAAAAGAGTCTGGTCTGCAAACGAAACACGCGGCCGGGTTGCTCCATCTTCTTCCTTGAGAGGCGGCAACAGCATGCAGGCAAACATCAGGAGCACGGGTACAAAGAGGTTCATGTGCGCCGTAATGTGCAGCACTCGATGAGCAAATGCAATCAACACACGCAGAGGCGTGAGCGTGGCCGTGGCGTTGTAACGCAGGTATTCCGAATTACCGAAAACAAAGCCCGTGCGATCCCAGTGGTACAGATACCACAGCCCGAGTGGCAGGATGGGAAGGCATAGGAGCGCCGCTCTTTCAAGACGTCGTCCGGCGCGGGTCCGTAACGCAAGCCATAATTCCCATATCGCGATGGCAAGCGGAGTGACGATGGCTGTTTCCTTGGATAGTGCCGCCAGCGAAAAGCAGACGACTGCGGCCCAGATGTATGATCTTCCCGGATCCAGCAGGAAGGCAATTGCCCACAGCGTTGCGGCGGCGGCGAACAGATCCGCATGGGCGAGCGAACTTTGCGCGAAAAACACGGGGTAGAGTGCCGTCAATGCGACTGTGGCCGCTGCGACTGACTGTCTACAAGTGGTTAGAATTGCCAGCTTCCAGGTTCCTGCGAGCGCCAGCGCGGCCATACAACACATAGCTACGCGAGTTACCATAGGCGAAAAGCCGAAAATCTTCCAGGTCACGGCGAGATAGATCGACGGTAGGGGTGGGTGGGCATTCGAGAGCGTTGTGAACGGGATCAGCGAACCGGTCCGGAAAAAGTCCAGAGCGGCGGGAACGTAGTAGCCTGCTTCGTCCCAGTAGTAGGGCAGGTGTAACAGGGGCCAGTGGGCCAGGAGAACCGCTAGGAAAATCGCCGGGAAGACGGCCCAAATGGGAAATGGACGGTATTCGCGAACAGCGCTCAGCTTGCCTAGATCGGACACGCGACAGTGTATCAACTCTATGAGATGGCCAGGCCTGGTTCGGGTCGGGTCAGTGGGGAAATAGCTGCTGTATGCCAGCGGCCATACCATTCCACATGATCTGCACACCGATGATGAGGAGGATGAATGCGGAGAGGCGCATCAGGATGTCGGTGCCCGATTTGCCAAGCACGCGTACCAGGCGCTCGGCGTTTGCATAGCAGATGTATATCGTAATGCAGATGAGCAGCATTCCAATCAGTGAAGCCAGAAGCCGGCGAGGGTAGCCGTGCTCGAAGCCCGGTCCTGTTTGACGCCTGAGATGGGCACCCAATGTGATCACGATGGAGATGCAGCCCGGGCCGACCGTAAGTGGGAGCGTCAAAGGAAAAAAGGCATGCTCCATAGCGTCTTCGAGTGTGGCGGCCTCGGCTCTCTCGGTAGACTCGTCGCTTTGTTGATTCAATAAGTTCCAACCCGTGGCTGCCACCACCAGGCCGCCCGCGAGCTGCACTACAAACAGCTTAACGCCCAGGGCGGCGAGGATTTCGCTGCCGATCAGAAGCGAAACGACGAGGATCGCGAAGCCATAGACTGCGATCTTGCGAGCGAGGATTTTCTGGATGGACTCCGGATAGCGCCGGGTCATGCTCAGAAATATCGGGGCGTCACCGATCGGATTCACGATGGGGAACAACGTGATGAAGGTGACGACCAGGTTCTTGATGAAATCAACGAAATATATCACGGTTCAATCTCACCCGATCCCATGGTCGCACGGTTAGTTTCTCATTCCGGCAAAGAAGCGTCCCATTGACATTAATTCCGGAGTCCTTCTTTTGCCACCCTTCTCGCAATAATTGCGCGTTAGACTCCGCACGCGGCGATGCGCCTCTCCACGAATCGCCGCTCCATCGCATTGCGCGCAAGCGTGTGAGCGATGTGAAAGTGTTTGCAGGCTATCTCGGGCCGTCCGCTGCGCAGCTCAAGCTCACCGAGCGTCGCAGGATAGAACGGGTAACCGGCAAGGCGATCAAGACCGGCTATGGAGTGGATCTCTTCAAGGCCGCGCTCGGGGCCCTGATGTTGCGCAATAGCTATGGCGCGGTTGAGGGCAACCACCGGCGAAGGACGAATCGCCAGCAGCGTGTCGTACAAGGCAACGATGCGTTCCCAGTCTGTGTCCTCGGCACTGAGTGCGCGGGCGTGAACCGATGCAATCGCCGCCTCAACGTGATACTCGGTCAGCTCCAAGCCAGTGGCGGAGAGATCCAGCAGGATCTGGCCCTCAGCCGCGAGGTTTGCATCCCATCGCGACCGATCCTGCTCGAGGAGCGAATTCAAGTCACCGCAGGCATCGACGCGCGCGGGCAGGCGGGCCGCATGGAGGCACATAAGTGCTCCGAGGGCCAGCGTCGCCGGGGTAGACGCAAGAGGATGTCTCCGCAAAAGCCCGGCCAGGCGCAACGCTTCGCCGCAGAGTTCGGTTCGCACAGGGGATTCGGCTGATGCACCGTGATAGCCCTCGTTGAAGAGCAGGTAGAGCGCGCGGTGAACGGCTGAGAGGCGAGCGGAGAAGTCGGAGGCGCTGTTGAGTTCGAAGAGTTCTTTTGAACCTGCGAGCACTTTCTTCGCGCGGGTGATGCGCTTCTCGATGGCGGCGTTGCTGCTGAGGAACGCACTCGCAACTTCCCCCACGCTGAAGGCACAAAGAATATGGAGAATGAGCGCGATCTGCGCTGGCTCCTGGAGCCGAGGGTGGCAGCAGGAGAACATCATGCGCAGCTCGTCGTCCTGAATCGCGTTCGGACCGAAGAGCTCGTGCACAGCCGGCGCTAGCGTCCACTCGCTCTCAAGCATGCGTCCGAGTTCGGGCGCGAAGGTTCGGGCGGTGCGTTCGCGCCGCAGAACATCGATGGCGCGATGCTTCGCGGTTGCCATGAGCCATGCGGAGGGATTCTCGGGCACGCCGCGAAACTTCCAGACTTCCAGCGCGCGGCAGAAGGCGTCCTGCACAACGTCTTCCGCCAGCGCGAGGTTATGGACTCCGAAGATGCGGGTGAGCGCGGCGACCATGCGCCCGGCTTCGTGCCGGAAGAGATGCTCGTCGAGCTCGGCCGCGCGGGGTTCCATCACATATTAATCTGCATGATCGGGCGCACTTCTACAAAGCCGCCGGAGTCGAAAACGGGGCAGCTTTTCGAGAGTTCGGCGGCGTGGTCGAGGTCCTTTGCTTCAATCAGAGAGTATCCGCCGACCAGGTCCTTGGCCTCGGCATAAGGACCATCGGTGATGGTCTTCTGTTTGCCCCTGACGACCTTGCCGCCTGGCTCCAGCGGATTGCCGATCGCCTTCAGGTTACCGCCGTCGCCCAGCGCCTTCATCCATGCGACCCATTTCTGCATGGTCTGCTGCATTTCCTCGGGAGAGGCGGAGCCGGACGAGTCTCCGCCCCGGTACAGGTACAGGAATTCGCTCATTGTGATTCTCCTATTAGTGAAGTGGGTGTTTCTGTGCTGCGACTCTTAAACGTCTGATGGAGCCAGTGGTGGACAAATTTTTAGCGGGCGCAAGAAATTTTCTTCAATGGATACGAATGTCTCCCAGATTAGTTCCGGGGTTTTGTATGCGGTTACGTCTTTGGAACGACCTGCAGCTATCCGGCGAGCTTCGTGTTAACAGCCTAAACTTAGCCCAATGGAATAGGGAAACGGGAGTTAAAGCAAGGCAAAGGTCTACCAATACGACAACGCCAACCTCAACGCAATCGTCGCGCGTTGCCCGACCAGGTAGTGCCGCCGGCTGCGGCAGGCGGTACTAGAGCACCCTCAGCGCGACCTTACCCGTCCTGTCCATCACGGTTTTTATCGTGCCGAAAATGTAGGGAGCGAGAGCTCGCGCCGAGTCCTAGTGGATCGGCCCTTGCGGCATGGGCAGGGGATGCGACTGCGGCTCGAGCGCGATGGCGCCAAAGGTCTGCTCGTACTGAGCGATGTTCTGACCGAGGATGTTCCACAGCGCCTTGGCCTGTTGGGGGCTGATGTAGATGCCCTGGGCGTTCTCGATGGTGACTTGATCGGGCGATTCTTGGTGAACAAGGCCGAAAGCGAGATAAAAGTCCCACACGCTGACGCGTACCTGAACGCTGTTGGCATAGTTCTCGCGATAGTCCTGCGACTTGGTCATCTGAATTTTCGGTTGTGTATGGCTGGGATTCATACTGCCCTCAAGGGTACAGTAAATCGGGAAGAGCTGGGTTGGTGCGAAAGGGGGGACTTGAACCCCCACGGTTTCCCCGCCAGATCCTAAGTTCAGGGCGAACCAAGGATCAAGAACTTAGCGGAACTTGTTCTGACTAATATGTGCCTGTATTCATGGGAAATTGTATTCCCGCGATCTTGGTTGAAATAAGCGGATGCAAGCCGCCACTGGGCACAAAATTGGGCACAGCGAGGTGGCCGGATTGCTCATAAATCAAGAACAAGGTTTGCCGGGGAAATTGCTGCGTAACAGGAGCGTTGTTTGTCTGCCACCCCGCCACGATCCGCTCTGCCTCTCAATCGTCACGGCCGAAGGAATCATGCTGAACCCAGTCAGCGTTCCGTCTGCGCTCTCTTGCCATTCGCCAATGTTGATCGCAAGCGCCCCATCGGGCCGGGGGATACTGCTTGTCAGGACAACATCAAGCCTCTTTCGGTCGACAAGTCTCCGCTGCAGCAGTGAGCGGGCAGCCGCCCGCGATTGGCGCGAGCGAAGCGGATAATCGCTAGCCGACGTCACATGTCTGAAAAACGGGGCATTTCGTAAATTTGACATCCTGGAACGGGCCGGATCAGGTCAACTGTACGAGTAGGCGACTATGCGGCCAAGTGGAAGCCCCAGTCACTCTAGATTAGTAAACAAGGAGCGTTTGTCGTTACCAACTCTGCCGAGGAGCCTCAACCGGAGTTATCACTCGTGCGTGCAGCGGCAAGCATGCGCGCAACCGTATCTCCAGAGTGGTATCGCGAACAGAACTGAGGAGACTGCGAGCGCAACTCCGAACTCCCCGGCGAACAGCGCCGCTCTACCTGTTTCAGACGTCATCGAATCGAACAGCCATTGAATGACGGCATTATGGCAAGCATGGAGCATCGCCGCAGGCCATACGGAGCCGGTCTTCAACCGTAACCATGCAGCCATCGCACCTGTAGCAACGATCATGATGGTGAAGCACAGGATAGCTGCCCATTTCGGTGCCTGGCTGCTGTAAGGACCGAATAAAATCAGTGGATAATGCCATAGTGCCCAGATGACCCCGCTGAGCAGGACAACGCCGGTGAAGTCCAGCCGTTGCATTAACACTGGAACAAGGAATCCTCGCCAGCCAATCTCTTCTCCGGTCGCGGAAACGCCGCTCTGTAGAACACCGAATGTGACGATGAGTATGGCATTCAATACACCGGCACCCGGTCCAATGTGGAGTGATTTTTCGCTTGCTCGCAGGAATCCTACAAAGTCGGCTGGGGCAAGACCAGTCAACCAAACGAAGAGATAGGCGGTCGTGGCATACCCGACGGGCAGAAGATATCCCCAGGCCATCGCCCGCATCCCGGGCCACGCAAATCCCAAAAACTTGAATGGAATGCGAAAGAACGCGCAGCAGGTGAACGCTGCCAGAGCAGGAGCCCACATCTGAGTGTGGATGACAAACCCCCTGCCGATATCGAGGCTCTGCGCGTGCAGCAACAACAATACCCAGGGTGCCGTGAATACAACCGTAAGAGCGAGATAGAGAAAAACGAGTGACGATACGCGGGTACCGGAAGGCAAAGGAGGAAGGGTTGGACCCATCGCTGTCGCGCTTGATGATTTGCCAGCGCCTCTCGTCATGCTGCGTTCCCCTCAGTCACGTTAAACCATGACGGGCATACGAGAGAAACCCATTGACCAGAATGATAAGTCGTCTTCTCTTACAAAACGCCACATTTCGCCTCGACGAATAACAGGCATCTCGTACAGTTGAGAAGCCACAACCCGTAATCCATGTGTCCGGGTTGGCGACTTATCGCCCAAGTGAGGAGATGAGCGTTTTCTCAAGGCTGATCCGGTATCGATTGCGTCGGCTCAAATGCTGATGCATCATCGTCGAGATGACAAAACCAATCAAGTGATCCACCGCCAAACTTGTATGAGCGGAACATCTGTTCAGCAATTTTCTTACTGTGCACGGATATCCGCGGAATGTTCAGTGGGTCAACGAAACGTATCTTACCCATGATGCCAAAAGTCAACGTACATTTTGCGTCCGTTCAGATTCACAGAGAGATCAATTCGAAAAGTCGTATCTGGAAGGCGTGGCCAACGGTCTAGGCATTGAGTTGAGGGCTTGGTGCTCTGATTCGGAGCGCACGTTTGCGACTATCTTCATTCCCAAAAATAAAGTCGATTCGCAAAACAGTCTTCTGGGTAGCGGACTAAAGATGTCCTGTCCTGCTGTAGATTAGAACCGGTAAGTCGCCTTGCCGGAAATGACTTCCTGCACCGCATGTCCGCGAAACGGGCAAATCGGAGAGCGCCGGGATAAATCTTCATGAGCGCTACGCACTCACCCCTGGTCACGAAAACCGATTGTTCCTCGGGGCGTTGACAGGAAGTTCCTGGCCCCTCATGATCAAGCCCATCGCCGAGGTAAGGACGCTGCCGGACTGGTGGCGACGACCCCGTGGATAAAACTGTACCTTGCTGGCGCTATGTATCCCCTGGTGCGGTATATCGACGACTTCGTGTTGTGTTTCCAATATCGTGCGGATGCTCTTCGTGCTCAAGAAGCACTTGTGAAGAGGCTGAGACGGTTCAGTCTTACCTTGGAGCTGACGAAGACCAAGCTCGTTGAATTTGGTCGCTTCGCGTATCGCGCGAGCAAGCGTGGTCGTAAACGCCCGGAGACGATCTACTTCCTGGGCTTTACTCTGTACTGCACTCGCAATCAGAAAGGGAACTTTCGAATTGCGATGCGTACGGAGAAATCACGCCTGCGGCGTGCGCTCATGCGGCTGCAAGACCAGATGCGGCGAATGCGGCACTTGTCGCCGCAAGAACAGGTGAACCATCTCAATCAGATGCTCCGTGGTCACTATGCATACTACGGCGTTGCCGGAAATCTTCGGGCATTGCTGCGGGTCCATCGTGCCGTGGAGCATTACTGGCGCAAAATGCTGAGCAGTCGGAGCTGGCATGGCAGGATCCGTTGGGAGCAATTCCAGCGGATCAAGGAACAGTTCCCGCTGCTTCGACCAAAGCTGCATCACTCCTACCGTGAGTTGCAAGCTATCGCCATACTGTGAATCAACCTCTGACGAGCCCAGTGCGGGAAATCTGCACGCTGGGTTCTGTGGGAGCCGGAGACGGGTGACTGCCTCCGGCCACCCGGTGGGCGATCAGCGATGATCGTCCCTACCGCGACCAGTTGGCGAACCGGGGCAGGCGGATCGGGCAAGTGTACGAGTTTCCGACTTTGCGTCCAGGTGGCTCACAGTCGAAGTGGTGATCTCCTAATAAGCCACGCGCCACGGTGATGCCGTCGACCAGTTCTTCAGCTCAGACAGTGCCCACTCGCTTGATTTATCCGTGTGGCAGGACGTGCATGGATTGGGAATGCCAAACTGCTGCGTGAGCTTCGGAGAAATGAATCGAAACGTATGACTACTGACGAAATTATTGCCAAGAGTTTGAGCAATCTTTGGCATGTGGCACGAAGTGCATTGGCTGCCAGCGCTGTGCTCCCCATGATGGGTGTGCTCACTTACTGTCCCTCGGAGCCCGGCTGGGTTGTCCTTCGTGTGGCAACCCAGGCAAAGCTCATTGCTTTTGGCAATCAAGTTCGATGGGTTCTGGTCGCTATGTACCTGATGGCAGTCAAAACACCGTAATTGGCGGTGGTACATGACACTCTGGACGAAGTCGTTTCCTTGCATGCGGTTCTTGTGTGCGGTGCCGTCCTGCCAGAAGTAGAAGTCCTGAGTCCCGAGACGTGACTCCTCCAGCTTCCAGACATCGGCAAGCCTTTGTCCGGGAAGGAAGCCGACAGGCCAATCGACGTACTTGCCATGAATGGGAACCGCCATCGGCCTTCCCTGGGTGTGGCACTGCATGCAGACATCGTTCCCTCTGACATAGTCGAGCTTTCCAGGATTCACGATGTTCTTCGCTGTCGGGTGTGCCACGTGTTCGCTGCCGGGACCGTGACACTTTTCGCAGCCAACGTTCCACTCGGTCACCTGCTTGGTTTCGAGGTTGTAGTTGACGGAATGGCAACCGTCACAGGTCGGACCCGTAGGGCGCCCCACGTTGTCCTTCGGATAGAACGGCACCCACCAGTCGGCCCCATCGGGCACGTGATACGGCAGCCACTTGCTGGTCTTGATATCCCACTGCCCGGGCAACGGGTAGTAGTCGTCTCCGTGCTTTGCAAAATATCGTTGCTTCCACCGGCTGCCGTATACGAAGGCAACCTGGCTCAGGTCGAAGGGGCGGTTCGGATCAGGATGCGTGAAGTCGCCGAGCACTGCCTCGGGATGAATCTTCGGATCGCGCACGACATTTGCCATACGGGTCTGCTTCCAGCCGCCATAAGCCTCAGCGTGACATTTCCGACAGCTCTCGGAACCCACGAAATTTGCATGCTCCGAACTCGCCTGTGAGACCGCTGGAAAAGGAAAAAGCACAAACAGATAAATCAATGCCGCGGCGAATTGACGCATTCTTGGGGGTCGCTCCCAGAAGGAGTATCGGACAAGCACCTTAAGGTTGACTGAAGGTTGATCCAATATTGTTTCGTAAAGTGAAGTTCAATGAACGCACAAATCAGCAATCTGAAGGGAATCACTGGAGTCATAATTCTGGTTCTATCTCTCGGTTCAAATCTTGCGTGCTCTCAGGACGAAAAAAAGGATGTCAGCAACCGGGTGTTGAAGGAGGTGGCCGATATTCCCATGCCAGGGCCAGTCGTTCGCTTCGACTATCAGAGTCTCGATACAAAACACGGACGGCTTTACATCGCTCACATGAACGCCGATCAACTCGTGGTGTTCGACACCGAGAAGCAGCAGGTTCTTGCCAATTTGGACGGCTTCAAACGTGCTCACGGTGTTCTCGCGGTGCCTGAGATCGGTCGTGTCTATGCCTCTGCTACCGGTGAGCATCAAGTCGCTGCGGTTGACATGACATCCCTGAAGACAATCGCGATGACGGGACCTATAACCTATCCTGACGGGCTCGCTTATGCACCGGCAGTAAGGCGGATCTTCGTCTCTGATGAACACGGCGGCAAGGACGCAGTCATCGATACGACGAGCAATAAACTCCTGGCGAACATCCCTCTCGGCGGGGGCGCTGGCAACACCGTCTACGACTCAGGCTCAGGACACTTCTTTGTGGCGGTGCATGATGCGAATGAGCTTGTCGCTATTGATCCGGCAGCGATGAAGATTATTGGTCGATATCCTCTCCCAGGGATCAAGAACCCTCACGGTATTGCGGTCGACATGAGCAACCGTATTGCCTTTATCGCCGGAGAAGATAACCACACGCTGGGAGTCTTCGACCTGACGACGATGAGACTGCTCTCTATCCATCAGGTCGGTGACGATCCTTACGTTCTTGCCTTTGATGCGGGTTTGAAGCGTTTATACGTGGCGGCTGAGTCAGGGACTGTAACAGCCTTTGATGAGAGCGGCCAAGAGTTGCGCCCTCTCGGGCAGTTCCATATGCCACATGTCCATACCGTTTCTGTTGATCCAAAATCGCATCTGATTTATTTCCCGTTGGAGAATGTCGGCGGGCGTCCGCTACTCAGAATCATGAAGCCGGCCGATTTACCCTGACCAACCTGTAATAGCCCACTTGGATGGCAGGCCCAATTTTCCGTTTGAACCCAAAGACCGCGCAACCCAGGGCGTCACATGTCCGATAAACGAGCATGTCGGACACTTGCCGCCCGTGGGAACGCCCAATCGGTTCTGGTCGTTGCTTCAGTCCTGTTGGCGCATATCTCGGATATATTGCGGCGCTTTTAGTTTCGCCTTCACCCTTAGCCGAAGTTCATTCAAGAACAGACTTTGCCTCCAAAAGTGCAACAAGTTCTTCGACAGACCAAACGTGGTTTGCAATCCCGCTTCCATTGTTCTCATTCAGCTCGCCAGAACACTCGCGCCGGCCAACGAAAGAATCATGGCGTTGGCCGGCTAGAGTTAAACGTTGCAAATCGTTGCGATTGTTAAAGCAATTCAGGAGCCTTGGCAATGAAGCAGACAGGCTGGAATCGCAGAGACTTCCTGAAGACCGCGATCCAGGTCGCCGGAGTGACCGGGGTTGGAAGCAACATTAATCTTCTCGCGACGGCTGAATCTAGTGGGACGGTCTCCGCCTCGAGGAGTCCAGTTTCACCGACCGGCGGGTTGACCAAATTCGAAAACGAGAACTTGTCTCGCGTTGCGTATCCGCTCGGGGGCATCGGCGCAGGCATGATTTGCCTCGAGGGAACCGGGGCGCTCTCGAACGTCTCTATTCGCAACCGGCCGGACCTGTTCAATGAGCCTTGCGTCTTCGCCGCGGTTGCCGTGCGCGGGCCCAAAGCAACCGCTCGTGTGCTTGAAGGGCCGGTGCCAGGCTGGAAGATATTCGGCATGCCGAACAGCGGCTTGGGTGAAGGAGAACATGCCTATGGATTTCCGCGCTTGAGGAATGCGAGCTTTGTCGCGCGCTTCCCTTTCGGCACAGTATCGCTGAGCGATCCGGATATGCCTGTAACGGTGGAACTGACGGGCTGGAGTCCCTTCACGCCGGGCGATGCAAACAACTCCAGTCTCCCTGTGATCGCCTTGGAATATCGGTTCACTAATCCGACCGATGAAGCCATCGACGCGGTTTTTTCCTTTAACGCCAAAAACTTTCTTCCGCCAGCCGACGCTCAACATGACTACCCTCAAGCGGTTCGCAAACTCGACGGGGGCTTTATCCTCTGGAGCGGAGGAACTCAAGCGAAGCCGTGGGATGAAGCGGCATTTGCTGTGACGGGAAGCGAGCCCGACCTGAAAGTCAACTACGCCTGGTTCCGGGGCGCCTGGTATGACGCCCTCACTATGGCTTGGAAGGATGTTGCGAGCGGCGCCGCATTCGACCGTCTCCCGGTTTCGTCGAACGCACAGCCTGCGCCGGGTGCAACGTTGTTTGTTCCCTTTAAGCTATCGCCACGAGAGGATCGCACGATCGCCTTGCGCATGTGTTGGTATTCAGCGCGCACCAATTTACGTTGCGGAGCAGCGGGCGCACCGGACGAAAACAAGATCGAACCGGGTGAGGCCACATATCGGCCCTGGTACGCGGATCAGTTCCCAAACATCGAGGCTGTTGCAAAATACTGGAACGACCACTATACGGACCTTCGCACCAGTACAAATACTTTTACCGAAACCTTCTACGACTCTACTCTGCCGCCGGAAGTGGTGAATGCAGTTGCATGCAACCTGTCGATCCTTAAATCTCCAACCGTGCTGCGGCAGGCAGACGGAAAGTTCTGGGCCTGGGAAGGCACAGCTGATGATTTAGGCAGTTGCCCAGGATCGTGTACGCACGTTTGGAACTACCAGCAAGCTGTACCGCATCTGTTTCCCGAACTTGAACGGAGTCTTCGCGAAACTGAATTCGGTCCTAACCAGGATGAGCAGGGCCACCAGCAATTTCGGGCGGCTCTTCCTATCCGACCCATCGGCAACTACTTCTACGCCGCTGCAGATGGACAACCCGGCGGAATCATGAAGATCTATCGGGAGTGGCGCATCAGCGGTAACACAGAATAGCTACGAAGCCTTTGGCCGAAGGTGAGGAAGAGTCTCGACTACTGCGTCGAGACCTGGGATCCCAAACACAAAGGATGGATCGAAGAGCCCCACCACAATCCCTACGACATCGAGTTTTGGGGTCCAACCGGCATGTGCACCAGCATTTACCTTGGGGCGCTTCATGCCGGCGTCCTTATGGGAACAGCGCTCGGCGATGACGTAACTCTCTACAGCACCCTTTATGAGAGTGGACGCAAGCGCATGGAGGCTGAGCTTTTTAATGGCGAGTATTTCATCCAGAAGATCGAATGGAAGAACTTGCGCGCGAAAAACCCCGCCGAGTTTCGGGACTACGGCGGAACGTACTCTCCCGAAGCGCGCGAGCTGCTCGAGAAAGAAGGCCCCAAATATCAATACGGGACCGGCTGCCTTTCTGACGGTGTGCTCGGCGCCTGGTTTGCAATGGTCTGCGGTCTAGAGCCGGTTCTGGATCAGGAGAAAGTTGCCAGCCATCTTCGCGCCGTGCATCGCTACAACCTGAAGAAAGACCTCTCGCACCATGCCGATCCGCAGCGGCCGGGCTACGCACTAGGGGCGGAGGGCGGACTCCTGTTATGCACTTGGCCCAAGGGCGGAGCGCTCTCACTGCCTTTCGTCTACTCGAACGAGGTCTGGACGGGCATTGAGTATCAGGCAGCTTCGCACATGATTGCGAGCGGACTGGTGGAAGAAGGACTCGACGTTGTGCGCACATGCGCCGCACGTTACGATGGCCGGGTGCGCAATCCGTTCGATCAATATGAGTGCGGACACTGGTACGCCCGTGCGATGTCTTCCTATGCTCTTCTGCAGGCATTCAGCGGTGCACGCTATGATGCGGTTTCAAAGACGCTCTATTTGAAACCGGTCATTCCGGGGGATTTCCGCTCCTTCCTGTCGACGGCAACAGGATTCGCGACCGTGGGTGTGAAAAACGGCAAGCCTTTCCTCGAAGTGACGTCGGGAACCATCCCATACCAAAAGATCGAATACGTGGTCGCCTGATTGTCCGGTTCCCCGCGGCCTGCGCTGGACGTGCCCCCTATGCCATACCACCGGGGGGCGGCTGATGCGCCCATCGACTTCCCCGATGCAGGACCAGGCACCTGAGACGCCCTTCCCCATTTGGCGCAGGGTAATCGGGGTTGGTGGTTGTGCTGCATGCTCTGCCTGTTCTACTCTTTTCGACATTGTGTCGCCCGTGCTGTAGAGCGAGCTCAACTCTCCATTGAAGTGATGAATTAAGCGGACTGAATGCAAGTTGACTCACAACGGCGCTTTTTCGCGGGTAGGCACAATTTTAAGCACAGTCGGATGGGAGTAAGTTTCTAGAAAAGCCGCAAGTTATTGGTGCGAAAGGGGGGACTTGAACCCCCACGGGTTTCCCCGCCAGATCCTAAGTCTGGTGCGTCTGCCAATTTCGCCACTTTCGCACTCCTTATTTTCAATGACTTACGACGTTATCGGCTACGGCGTGTTTTGCTGGTCGCCGATTTGGTCACCAGTCCTTTGGACGAAGAAACGAGCCGATCCACTGCGGTCTGTGTGTGCTCCGGCGCTAGATGGGCGTATCTCATCGTCATTTGAATTGTACTGTGGCCCATCCGTTGAGCGACAGTCCGAATGTCGGTTCCAGCCATGACCAGCCTGGACGCGAACGTGTGTCGGTTGCAGTGCCATGTGTAATTCTTCAGCCCCGCTTTCTCTACGGCTGGCTCAAACCAGTCCCGCGGATCGTAGCGGTTGACGATCAGTGTTGAGGAAGACGTGACCATGAGGCGATTGGTGACCGGATCGGTGACCACGGGCAGGAAGCAGTTCCTTGAATGCGGCCAGCACAACAGCGTTGAGCGGGATGTGTCGCGTCTTACCGCTCTTTGTCCGATGCAGAGTGATGATCTTTCTTGCCAGCGAAACGGCCGACCACTCCAGACCCCATTGCTCGCTGGCCCGCATCCCGGTATGCATCGAGATGAGGAACGCGGGAAGGTAGCGCGGCCAGTATTCGCGGATCACGGTGACGAGCTTCGTTTCTTCCCGGTCGCTCAAGAAACGATTTTATTAAGTCTGGTGAAATAGCAGCTGCCATGGCAAACGGAGTCGTTGGAGAGGCTCGCTCGACTGAGAGGATACCGGGGGTACTGGAACGCGTTCCCGGTTCTGGCCTCTGGTGGATACGCTACACAGACGCGAGCGGAAGACGGCATTTGGAGAAGGCAGGAAGACCCGGGGATGCCGTTGATCTGCTCGCTAAACGCAAGCATGAAGTTCTGCTCAAGAAGAAATTGCCAGAGAAGTTGCGTGGGAAGGCGCTCACGTTCGGCCAGCTCGCCAAGGATGCGCTCGCGCACTCCAAGGAAGAGAACGGCGAGCGTTCCACACATGAGCTGTCTCTGAAGTTGGCGATCATCTCGCCTGAGTTCGACAACCGGGCCGCTGATGGGATCACGAAGCAGGACATCACCAACTGGCTTGCGGAGCAGACAGAAGAGCGGGACTGGTCACCAGCAACACGCAATCGCTACCAGGCCGCGTTCTCGCTCGTCTTCCGCGTCGCCGTCGATAACGAGAAGTTGACCGTGAACCCGGCTGCACGGATCAAGCGCAAGGCAGAGCACAATGACCGTATAGTCCAACGCGCGAATGGAGATGCCGAGTTGGGACGCTGCGTCTTTGCGGGGATACAGCAATCTTTCTGAAGAGTTTTGCATAAAAAGGCACGGGCCGCATTACATGCATCTCCGCCTCCTTTCCTCACAATGGCGCTTTTGTCCACACTTGTCCAAGACTTATTTCGAAAGACCTTATAGCTGCAAGGCATCAACCAGGCATCTGCGGGAGCGACTCGGAATTCCTGGGAATGAATTGGGAAAGGAAGCAACTCCAGAAACCAAGTTTTTTGTCTGGGCGTAGATGAGAACAGAAGTCGGTCTGGATTTAGGTGTCCGAGAAGCCGGTTATTCGGTCAAGTGGAACAATCGGTGGACACAAGCCCTACCTGCCATTACTGATTCCACGCCGTGACCAGGCGAACCCGCGAAGAGTCGGTGTTCTGTTCGGAAATGCGCTCAGCCTGTTGCCAAGACTGACTAGCGCTGAAAGTCTTTACTGAGGAGGAATTTTAGCGTGGGTAAGCTGATATTTTCTGTGTTCGTCGTTCTTCTCCTAATTCCCGACGCTGATGCACAGCAGTTTGACTTCCCGGAATCAGCTACGAACGATCCTGCGACCTTGTCCAAAGCAGTAGTGAAATTGGCGGGTCAGGTTCTCGCGGTTTATAAAGACGACGACCGTGAGAAATATCTCAGTAACTCATCTGCGTTGCAAGCGGTAGCGGGTCAGTATCCTGAGGCTGTTCAGAGCTTTGTGGCGCTGCGTGATTTCCGCGAGTCCACCCACGTCAGCAACGCTGCGTGGCGTGATCTCCAGTTTGAGATGTATGTTCGGGCCAAGGCTACCGCGTCGGCACAGAAATTGCCTTTCGACGAAGCCTACAGGCAGACCTTTCGCGCGGTGTTTGGACAGCTCGATGATCCGACCTCGGCGGCGGCCATGCCTCTCTTAAACATCGCGGACGAGAGCTGGGTGGATCCGGCGCTTCAAAGCGACCTTGATACGCAAAAAGGCAAATCCAGCATCGCGCTCGATGCCGCGGTGGTCCTGGTCAGAGATTTTGAAGCGGTGCAGGCCTACCGTGATTCTGCCTCCCTGCGATCGGCTTTGATCGCTGAGGATGACAGCCGCCGCTACACCATCGAGAGAGACATTCAGATGAAGACCGGCGACGGCGCCACGGTATGTGCTCTCGTCGCGCGCCAGCGAGCCTCCAACGGACGCCTTCCCACTCTCCTGCTGTTCACGATCTATTACGACTTCGCCGATAACCTCAACGATGCGCGGCTGACTGCAGCGCATGGTTATGCCAGTGTTGTGGGATTTACGCGCGGCAAAGCATGCAGCCCTGACCAGCCGGTGCCCTATGAACATGATGGTGACGATGCAGCGTCGTTAATCGATTGGATTACCGCGCAGCCGTGGAGCGATGGCCGGGTCGGCATGTACGAGGGCAGCTACAACGGGTTTACGCAATGGGCCACGGCCAAGTACATGCCCAAAGGTCTTAAGGCCATGATGACCGGAGCACCCGCCGCACCGGGCATCGATGTACCGATGGAAGGAAGCGTCTTCTGGAATTTCCTCTACCCGTGGACGTTCTATACGACGAACGCAAAGAGCGATGACGACGCGACCTATAACGACCGCAAGCGCTGGCAAAGGCTCGATCACGACTGGTATGTAAGCGGGCGTGCGTACCGCGATCTAGACAAGATCGATGGCACGCCGAACCCTATCTTTGACAGGTGGCTCGAGCATCCGAACTATGACACCTACTGGCAGAGCATGATCCCCTACCAGAGGGAATTTGCGCGGATCAATATCCCGATCCTGATCACAATTGGCTACTACGCCGGCGGTCCCGGTGCGGGCGCTTACTACTTCAGCCAGCATGAGAAGTACAATCCCGCGGCAGAGCACTACCTCTTGATCGGACCATATGGTCATATTGAGGCGCAGTATGGCCCTTTCGGACTTTTGGGAAACGGCATCATGTCTCTGTCGGGATTAAAGCTGGACCCGGTGGCAGTGCTTAATTTGACTGATATTCGATACCAATGGTTCGATTATGTATTCAAAGGCGCCCCGCGGCCTGATTTGCTCAAGGACAGAGTGAATTATGAGGTCACGGGCGCCAACATGTGGAAGCACGCGCCTTCGCTGGCGACGATGGCTGGCGGAATGCGGCGGTTTTACTTAAGCGCCATGAAATCGGATCACGCTTACGGGCTCAGCGAGCAAAAGGATGCGCATGACGCATCGATCGATCTGCGGGTAGACCTAGCCGACCGAAGCGATGTGGATCGGAAGGTTGCCGGTGGCGGCGTGCTCGACACGGAAGTGGACACCTGGAATGGCATCGAGTTCATCAGCAATCCTTTGACTAAGGCCACTGAGCTCAGTGGTCTATTTTCTGGACGGCTCGACTTTGTTACGAATAAGAAGGACTTCGACTTTGGGATCGACTTATATGAACTGACACCACACGGTGACTACGTTCAATTGGCGCCCTACTGGACGCGTACCAGTTATGTTGGAGACCGCGGCCATCGCCAATTGCTCATTGCCGGCAAGCGGCAACAAATAGATTTCCAGAGCGTTCGGCTAATGAGTCGGCAGTTACAGCAAGGAAGCCGAGTCGTCGCTGTACTGAAAGTGATCAAAGAGCCAGGCCGTCAAATTAATTATGGCACAGGCAAGGACGTGAGCGCGGAGACTGTCCAGGACGCCAAGGCTCCTTTGGAAATTCACTGGTGTAACGACAGCTATCTCGATCTTCCGGTTGGTAGATAGAGCCCTTCAGTCGCTGTCGGCTCAGGAGTGAAAGCACCAGAGGATACCGATAGACGTTCGCCCCATTCTCCAGCAGCAGTTTCACCACCTCGTAGCCTTTCGCTACTGCCATAATTAAGGGAGTATCGCCAACATGGTTGTCTCTGGCGTTGGCATTCGCCGCGTGGTCTAGCAGCGTTTTGACCGCATCTGGATTGTTTACCAGTGTTGCATAGTGCAAGGGAGTCAGCCCCTGTTTGTCTTGCGCATTAACTTCGGCTCCGTGCATCAACAACAGTTCCACGATATCGCTATGGCCTTTGGCTGTAGCGGCCTGATGCATGGGCGTACTTCCGGCATTGTCTCTTGCATTGACCTCCGCTTTGGTGGTGGTTAGCAGGAACCTCACTAGGTCCTTGTTACCGTTTGCTGCCGCCAAGTGCAGGGGAGTAAAACCATCCTCGTCTTTACTGAAAACCAGATCAGGATTGTTCTTAATCAGTTCTCTAACCTTGGCGCTGTCGTTGTCCTTGATCGCTTTGTGAATCTCTCCACACACGGCGACGTTGCTCCACATCAGCATGAACGCCAGAACCAGGAGAACACCGAAACTATAGAATCGGCCATGAGCAATGCGCCTCTTTTTCGTACCGTCCGCCTCGCGGCTCATGGATCACCTCTGCGTAGCAGCCTTCGGGTCGTCATGCTCTGGAAAGGCATTGCGATCAAATCCCTGAACATGACAGCCATAGTCAACACGAAACAACTGAAACTCCCAGAGTGCGCGAGGTTGCTTCAGTGCCGCATTCAGTGGAGCAAGTCTTTCGCAAAGCTGCTTGGGATCAACAAGCACTCGATCTATCCCTCTGGAGGAAAACACCTTCACCTCCATTTTGTCAGTCATTTCACGAGTCTCGATCTTCTTGGGCGTTTCCAACTTTTTGGACCTCTGCCAAGAGAGGTTCCAGTCAGCTAAGGCAGTAACCAAGTGCCGCATCTCTGAAAGTGAAATATACGGAGTACGCCCAAGAAGATTAATTGGCGCAGTGCCCAACCTTGGATCGTTCTCTCCTGCTACGCGAAAAATCAACGGTGGATGAAGATAACTTTCGGGAGGCAAATAGAAAATTCGAACGATTGTGTTCTTATCCACACGCACGTTGAGCGGTTGTTTGCCATTGGCCTGACAAAACACAGGCGAAGCTACTATACATGCCCACGAGATCAACCAAGCTATTCTGCGCATTATATTCATCGTTCTCCCTCGGCAGCCTAGTGGATCGTCCAGTCTGGACTGTTGTTTTGTAGCACTTGGATTGCTCCGCCCATCTGTTGCGGAGTAGCCACACTCGGTGCCATCATCGTGACGCCACCGTTTGCATTAATGCTGTACCCGTATGTAAATCCCCCAATTGCGGTGAAGCTCTTACCGCTAATATCCTTAGTACCGAGGATTGTGGTAGCAGTAAATCTACCTGGGCTACTGCTTGCAGGTGTGTCATAAAACACGCTTAACCCCCCGCCTTCATCCCCATACAAAGGACCGATTCCATCCCCATCCTTCTTAGCGCCCGAACCACGGGAATAGACTTGCGCCCATGCACAACCGCTGCAATTTTGAGGAGTAGCAGTGATATCTACACCACCGCCATAGTTTGAAAATATCTTGCCGTATGAGTAGGCAACCGTCACTTTTTTGCCGCCGATACTGAGTGTTACCGTCCTCGAAGTTCCGCCCGAACTCGGGCTTGCACCGGCATTCTGTTGTTGGGCCGCTTGCCGCTGTTGAGCATAGGATTGCATGGCGGCGAATTGATTTCCACCAGTCAGAAATGCCCACAGAGCCTGCCCAGCCATCGAATTGTAGGCATCTCCTCCAGGAAGCTCATGCCCATCCCAATCCGCGAGAGCGACCGGATTATTCAGAGCGTAGCTGTAAAGATTCAGAGATTGTTGCTGCCCTCGCCGGCCTTAGCGTCGTTGACCATGGCCTGATCCATGCGGTCGAAGTTGACGGCGGGAGTGCTCCAGATAACGGCTTCGACTGCGCGGCGCTGGATTGTTCGGCTGGCGACGTCTTCGGAAGATAAATTATGCAAGGTCGTCGCAGGTTTCGCAGTTTCGTTTGGCAGGTTCTGGCAGGCTGTGACCACGGCGAGCAGGACTGTCGGGACGGCAAAGTGAATTCGATTGGAGAAGTTTTCTCACGATTCCCCACTTCACCTGAAGAGGTCGGATTAGAACAGTGTCTTCGCTGAATCTACGGGCCTTCCAACTCTACATCAGCCCTGCGGCAAATTTTCCTCGTCTGTGGCCCCCCACTCGCCAACGCACTCGTCGACAAATGAGATCAAGCTAAGTTGCCCTAAAGTCAACTTCTCGTACAAGTGGGTCATGCAGCGGCCGAAGCACGAGGTTTTGATCAGCGCCAGCTCGATCCCGTGGTTCGGGTGCGCACGGTTGCATAATACCGGACATTGCAGGCAGTTCGACCACCGGTAGCGTACGCTGCAAAATATGAAGCGTGTGGTGATCCTAGGTCGTGGTGCGTCAGGCAAATCGACTCTCGCGAGACGCCTGGGTGAGATCACGGGTCTTCCCGTGGTGGAACTGGACAAAGTCTTCTGGCGAGGCGGTCTCGCTGCTACGCCTCGCGATGAGTGGGTAGCCGCTCAGGAGCTGCTTGTGGCGAAGGACAGATGGATCGTCGATGGCGACTTGGGACGATTGGACGTTGTGGAGACTCGCCTCCGCGCGGCGGACATAGTCATCTTTCTGGACTTCTCATTTTGGCGCTGCGCTCATCGCGCAATTCGACGATCGCGCGAACGCGTCGACTTCTGGTGGTGGGTCTTGGCCTACCGGTGGCAAAGCCGTCCGGTTCTCCTGAAAGCGATCGCAGACTTTGCACCGAGCGCAGAACTCCACGTATTTCGTGACCCTGATTCGCTGCAACAGTTCGTTGATCAGCTAGTCTCCACGGCCTGAGTTATCGGCTACTCGGACATGTGCCCCCGGAACTCCGTAAAGTCGAATTTTCGGAAAGAGCGGGCCGCTATTTCCGGTAACCCCTTTCCGGAAGCGAAGCACGCCTTGGCTGAAACAGGATCGGTCACCGCATCCGTCTTTCCGTTCTCTGCAGGGTTAGGCGGCGTCCGGAATAGAATGTTGGCATGTTGACTTCCAGCAAATGGCGGTGGATGGTTCTGATATTGGCCACAGCCGTCAAAGCTGGGAATGTTCAGGCTCAGCAACCTATCAGGAACTGGAGCATTGTCTCCCCTCCCAGCGCAGATGCGACCCTCTCGGCTGAAAGCACCGCCCCCATTTGGAAGTTGCGCATTTGCATTGGCGATGACGCACTAGTCGACTGGACATCTCCCCTTG
>Ga0207021_1009_pt1 | contig 70449 bp, 50 predicted proteins | sample Alteio_BWMinCont_49_FD_153496 | JGI IMG/M metagenome (GOLD analysis project Ga0207021, IMG submission 153496) | Enriched cells from forest soil in Barre Woods Harvard Forest LTER site, Petersham, Massachusetts, United States -... | ecosystem: Environmental > Terrestrial > Soil > Temperate forest >... | reverse complement strand
TGCAGGCAATTTATCCGCGACTGGCGGCGATTCCCCAGGGGCAACAGCGAATTCACATGCTCAAGCGACCGCTGTTTCTCGCCCTGGCAGCGGGGACAGGAACAGCCATCATCATGGCAGTCGTGCGGAAGCCACTGATCGAATTACTCTTCGGCGATGCCTTCAAGGCCTCGGTCGGGCTGGCCGGGCCGCTGTTATTTGCGATTCCTCTGGATTTCGTCGCGTCGGTCCTGCTTACCGTTTTGGTGGCATGGGACCATCCGCGACGCGTGATTGCAGCCACGGGAACCGCCGTAGCAACGAATGTGCTGCTCAATGTATTTCTCATTCCGCGTTACGGAGCTTCGGGCGCCGCATATGCAACGCCCCTTTCCTACATTCCGTTTCTTTTAACGCTGATTTGGCAGATATATAACGTATCAAAAGACCACGCCTCAAGAGAGCACACGCAATCCGACGATGCGGTGAGCGCGATTGCGCCTACGCTGATCTCGTAGCGGTGCAGGAATGCAAAGGGCTACATCTGAGGCTCGGGGAATTCTGCGTTGCCGGGAGTATTTGGCGGCGCAGCAGGTCTGACTCTTCGAGGCCGTGATCTTCGAGCGACACTTCGTTTGCCAAAGATGGCGAAGGCTGCTGGGACACCTATCCCCATCACGAACCAGACGATGAAGATCCCCTCTTGAAAGAGATCCAGACGCCACAACTCGGCGGAGCCGTAAAGGATGGCTCCGGATGGGAGGAGAAAACTTGTTCTGCCGAAAGAAGTGAGCCACGAAAACATGAATCCCATGAAGCAAGAAACAACGCCGATATAAAGCCAGGAGACGTATCCCATTTGTTCGTGAAGCTGAACGAATGCGGAATTGGTTGTGAGTGCCTCCTCGATGTCGATGTATTCGCGGTAAAGATCGGTCCCTCCGGCGGCGATCTCATCTGTTCTCCTGGCGGCTCCGAGCGAAACATGGAACGGAGCTCCCAGGTAGGTGACAATCTCGGAAATGCTCGCCTCGGTGAATGAAAGATTCAAATTCGCATAGAACCGGCTGTTTCTCGACGAATTCAAGACAGAGAGCACGGCGAAGAGGATTCCTGCAGCGACGGCAAGTTTGATCACACTGATCTTGATGCTTCGCTTTTCATATGTAATCAGAAAAGCGGAAATGACCAGGGTTGCAATCAATATCAGGCGCGAGGATATGAGGGTGGTCATCGCCAGAAGGACAATATTGGCGATGTTCAGGAACGACAGCTTTCTGAATTTGACAATTCGATAGATGGCAAGAGAAGCGGAATAAAGAACCAGGTAGCGCAGAGAGAGAAGTCCGGCGCTGTAGTCCTGATAGAGGGTGATCTTAAGGCGATTCGCCTGTCCGACGTAGATATACACAAGTGCCTGAAGCAGGGGGAGAGTGCTGAAGATCCTGAATAAGGTAGAGACAGTGCCGACAGCGGCCAGGATCGTGAACGTGCGGTACACGCCGATTGAGTCGAGCGACGGAAGATTGACTCTCCTGTGCGGCGGACCGGCGAAAGATGCGCGCAGTTTCTGTCCGAGGCTGAGGCTTGTGAATATCAGCAAATACCAGGAGAAAAGAATGAACCACTCGAGCGGACCAGGATGCTCGGGGGCGGTGAATCCTTTCCGCAGCACGCCGAAGTCTGGACACAGCCATGCGCAGAAGCTGAGGATCACGGCAAGGAGCATAATGTGGGATGGCCGCTTGATTCCCGCGATATTTATCTTCAATCTCATTACGGGAAAACCTGGGCATTCCGACTGATGATCGACGAAACGACGGAAGCATAAGACGTGGCAGCGCGACTTATCGAATATCGTGCAGCGCGCTCAAGACCCCCCACGGCGAGCCGTTGTTGCAATTTGTCCGAGCAGAGCAGTTGCTCGATGGCAGAGGCCACCGAGTCGGCTGATCCCGGCGCGAAGTAGATTGCATCATCACCGGCGATTTCGGGCAGGGACGCGGTGCGGGAACAGGCTACCGGTGTTCCACATGCCATGGACTCGATCACAGGCAGGCCGAAGCCTTCTTCAAAAGACGGAACCACGGTCATGATCGCGGCCGAGTAGAGGGATGCAAGGGAGCGATCAGTAACCGCGTCCAGACAACGCACGCCCGGTGAAGCCATGAGAGACAGGAGCGTCGCATCCGTCGATGACGGTGGCGAGTTCTGAGGCAGCACCAGGACAAGCGCAGGGATATCGCGAAACTTTGCCGATAGCCGCTGATAGGCGGCGAGCAGTGTGATCAGATTCTTGTGCGGCGCCGTGGAGCCGACGAACAGGATGTATGGTTTGGAGACTCCATAAGATGTCTGCACCTGCGCCGCAGCTTCGCTTTTGTCCTGCGGACGAAATACATCGTTCACTGCACAGGGAATGACGGAGATCTTTTCCGGATCTGCCCGGAGCCGTTCGATCAGCATCTGGCGAGTGTAATGGGAGGGCGTGACGATGCGGGCTGCCCTTGTGCAGGCGATGCGCAACATGGGCTCCGCGTATGCTCGCACGCGCAATCTGCTTCGATAACCTGTAAAGAGTATGTGCGTGAGGTCGTGGATAGTGACAACCAGCGGCCCTGTCCGAAAGACCGGAACATTGTAGTGCGGGGCGCAAAATACCGATGCACCGGGAGCAACGAGAGGCAGGCGCGCCTGTTCCATCACGGAATAGATTCCGCACTTCATCTCGATCACCCGGTCGCAATACGAAGCAACAGCTCCGACTTGTCCCGGCATGGTGATGCAGGTGAGCAGCGAATCCGGAAGCTTCTGCTTCAGATCCTGCAGCAATGTGAGGATGTACCTGCCGATTCCCGTCCGCAGCCATCGCGCGTCGATGACGACCTCGTGCGGAAGGCTCACCGGCACACCTCGAGATCGTGTGCGGACGAGGGAAGCCCCAGTGCAGTATTCACCAGATTCTGAAAGCCGTGGCGAAAAGTCTCGACGCTGAAACGGTTAGCACGTTCGCGGATGTTGTGCGGTTGGAAACAGTATTCACTGGCCTCGAAGCGCAATATGGCTTCGGCGATAGCCCTGGTGGTCTGTGCATAGAACAAAACGCCGGTGTCCTGCGAACAGGGTGCAGTGCTGTCCATATTACTGATCGTCTCCAGCGCTCCCCCTTTTCCGAAAGCAATCACCGGACGACCGCAGGACTGAGCCTCAACCACAGCCATGCCAAAGTCCTCCTCGGCTGCAAAGAGAAACGCCCTGCAATGCGCGTACTCCTCCCACAGAGTCGCTTCATCCACGTTGCCGAGGAACTTAATAGTTTTTCCGGCCTGGGAACGCAGACGAGCTTCCTCCGGACCCGTGCCGATGATCCTCAACTCGCGCCCGAGCACATTGCAGGCCTGAATGAGAAGATCGGTCCGCTTGTATGAGACCAGGCGTCCTACTGTTAGATAAGCATCGCCCGGAGAGTTGGTGATGTACCCGGACGCCGTGTCCACCGGCGGGTAGATCACGACGCTTTCCCGTCCATAATACTGACGAATGCGCGATGCGACGTAGCAAGAGTTCGCGACAAAGTGCGTCACTCGCTGTGCCGCTCGTTGGTCCCACGATCTGACGTAGTGCGCTGAAAGGCTGAAAACGGTTCTTGACGTATGGCCCATGCTCTTGCGGTATTCGTGAAACTGGTCCCACAAATACCGCATGGGTGAATGGCAGTAGCAGATGTGAACCGCCGATGGCGAAACGATGGTTCCTTTCATTGGGCCGCTGTCGGAAGTCAGGACCAGATCGTACCCGCTCAGGTCGATCTGCTCGACAGCCATCGGGTACAGGGGCAGGAGTTGCCGATAAATAGAGCTCGCAAAAGGAACTCGATCCAAAAATGAAGTCTGTAGCAGACGATGGCGAAGACTCTGCGGCACCCATTCGGGATTGGCGACCAGTGCAAATAGATCCGCCGCAGGATACATCTGCGCCAGTACTTCGGCGACGCGTTCACCGCCTCCCTGAGCGACGAACCAGTGATGGACTATCGCAACTCGCACTCTATTCAGAGACTCCCGACTATCCGCTACTGTAGTCGGGGCGCGCTGTCGGGGTTGTCCGGCGGGAGTCGGGGGATTGTCATGGTTTTGTAAATGGATCTCTTGAGTTGGATAATGGACAATCGGAAGCGGACGATCCTCGTTATACCGGGCTGGACGAGAGCGGGCTCGATATAGCCTGCTCAGTGTTGAGCAGCGAACCGAGAACCGCGCGCGGGAGGGACAGGACGAATGTCGTATGTCCCGCGTGCGAATCCTCAAGATAGACTCTCCCGCCATGTTCTTGCGCAATTCGATTGGCGATCGTCAGCCCCAATCCAATGCCTCGCCTCTTGCCGTCACTCACGAATGGATCAAATAGAGTCTCGCGGATGGCCTGCGGTACTCCTGGACCACTATCTGTAATGCGCAGCTCGATCATTTGCGGAGTCTCTGCCAAACTGACCTTGACCACAACCAGCTTAACTCCACTCCGAGCGGCCTGAGCGGCGTTGATGAGGAGATTGAATACTGCCCGTTCGATCATTCTCGCGTCCATCCACGCCTCTGCCTGCGGAAGATGTTCAACTTGAATCGTTACGGAGTGCGCTTCAGGATGGATCTTGATCAGCGCAACGGCACGCTCTACCAGAGCGCTAAACGACTCATACGTCGGTTGCAGAGATTTCCCGGTCCGGCTGAAAACGAGCAGAGACTCGAGCACGTCCGTCATTCCCTGCACCGCAAGCTGCACATCCCCCATCAGCTCATCGCGCTCTTCCGAAGGCGTAGCAGGGTTGCTGAGAAACTCAGCGTTCGCATAGATTGCCGAGAGGTAATGCCGCAGATCGTGAGAGATGGAACCAGCCATGCGCCCGATAACGGCCATCCTCGCGGACTCAATGAGCTCCTGCTGCGATTGGCGCAATTGATTGCGCATGGTGTCAAACGCCAGGCTCAGCTCTCTGAGCTCCTTTGCGCCTCCGCCCGTCAACTGATAGTCGAAATTGCCCGAACCGAGCGCGCGCGCTCCGGCCAGCAACGCATCGAGAGGGCGCGTGATGGTTCCTGAAATATAGAGCGCCAGCAGCGTGCCGACAATCAGTACCAGCAAGCCCTGCACAAGAAGCAACCGGTTCAGCCGCATCGCAAAGATACTGGCCTGGTCGTAGGACTTAAGCACCAACAGCCGAACGGGAACCTCTGAGAACGTTGGGATCGCCAAGGAAGTCGCCAAATAGTGTTCCTTGCCGAGCCACAGGTCCTGTTCTATCGCCTGTGATGCAATCGTACCTCGCTGCCTTTGCAGATCGAGATCATGCTGAGCGTCGAGTGTGCTGGAGACAATCTTGTCAGCGGCAAGGAAAATCACATCGGCTGCCGCGGCCTCTCTCACCTGCCGGCTGACCCGGTCGTCAATGGAATACCCGGCAATCACAAATCCCAAGGGTGTGCCAGTCACCTCGGGACCAAAGAACAAGGGTCGGAAAGACACCTGATAGAGCCGGTTATTGCTTAACAGGTACCGCTGGTCAGAGTGTGAATCCAGCAAACGTTTCAGCTGCAGCTCGATATCCTGGCGATCAGGCAAACCGGCACTATCGTATACGGCCGCGACCGTTCCCGATGTGTTCACCAGGGCAAACAGGTCGCTGCCGCTCACCTTCCAGAATTCGACTCCTCCATCCCGAATGGTATTCAGGTCGTGGGTGGTCATCAGTGCTTTCAGGCTCGGGAGATCAGCCAGCAGGGCGACCTCCCTGTCGAGCAGCTGTTGCCTTTGCCTTTGCAGGTTCCGAAAAGTCACAGTTGAGTGAATGAGGTCGGCTGCAAGGTTACTGCGGATCTGTTTCTGCAGGCTGCTGCGGATCACAACCAGACTCATGACTGTCAGACCGCAGGCAAGCGAAAGGAGAGAGAGCAGGAGAATCGTTCGCATTCGCATGATATTTCTCTCTCACGCGCCCGATATGACGCCGCTCATTGAGCCAGGCCGACGAATTTGTAGCCCATTCCGTGCATAGTTCGAATATATTTCGGATTGGAGGGATCGGCCTCCAGCTTCTGCCGCAGTTTGAGAATTTGATTGTCAACCGTGCGGGTCGAGGGATAACAACTGTATCCCCAAACATGGTTCAGAAGTTCCTCACGGGACAATACGCGCTCAGCATTTTCCAGCATGAATTTGAGCAACCTGAATTCGTGTGCCGTGAGAGTAACCAGTTCTCCATCGCGTTTCGCTTCCATTTTGAGAAAATCCACAGTGACCGCGCCAAAAGAGTAGGCCTTAACCGGTCGTGGTCCCGTGAGACGACGAATCGCTGCCTGTACTCGGGCCAGCAACTCCCTCGGACTGAAGGGTTTGGTGACGTAGTCATCGGCTCCCAATTCCAGCAGTAACACTTTATCGCTGACCTCGGAGACCGCACTTAGAACAATCACCGGAACGTTCGGAAATGTGCGCTTGAGGCTCTTGCAAAGATCTTTTCCCGATGCGCCAGGCAACATCAGGTCCAGGATGACGACCTCAGGCGCAGGCCCTTTCATCGCTTCCTGCGCTTCCTTGCCGTCATGTGCTGCCCGTACCTGAAAACCGTCTGTTATGAAAAGACGGTGCAGCACCTTTTGGATTCCGGGATCGTCTTCAATCACAAGTATCATTTTGGGACCGTCCAGCGCCGGCGAAAGCGAAATACTATCATTATGACCATCTTATTTTCCTCTCAGAGGACCTTGACCCTTCAAAATCAGCTCTCAAATGACAATTCAGTGACAATCCTCTCGCAATTTCATGACCTCATTAGAGAAACAGTCATTCCGGACTGCGATAGCAGTAAAGTCGGAGGAAGACTCCTGCCTGCAATCCGGACGGTCTTTGGCCTCCGCCAGCGCGAGCTTTCGTCCGCCGATGCTTGGTGTTCGCTCCAAGGTCAGGCAGGTTTGCCGCAGCAACTTCCGGACAGGAGCACGGATAAGCTGCTCGACTCCATCGACAAAAATGGATTCCATGCCTTCCTTGAGTATTGTCGGAATGCGCCCGGCAAGTGAGGCCGAGAGCAACACAATCCTACCCGCCTCCATTACCAGCTCAATGTCACGCCAGGACATCTGAACCAGGGCCTCGGACGGCGTAAGATACCTGTCCCGAGCAATGATGAGATCGGCCTTGGAGCCCACCTTCAGATTCCCCTCGCCGTTTCGCAGTCGCAAAAGTCGAGCCGCTCGTGCGGTAACAAGATCGTAAACGAATGGTGCGGGTACTCTGAGTTCCTCGTGCACGAAGCGGATCTCGTCGAGAAGATCGCCCGTCGCCGTCAGAGGAGAATCCGTCCCCAGTGCAACATTGGGCAGATTCAGGACTTGCTCGGCCGTCAGAGTCCTTCCGAGCGTATAGAGATTCGACGATGGGCACCAGACAATCCCTGTTCCACTCTTCGCCACGCTATCCCACTGCTGCGGCGTCAAACCGACACAGTGGACAAGCACCAGGTGCTCGTTCACTGGCACGAGATGTTCAAGCACATCAAATTCCCGCTGTGAGGCCTGGTCCGTTCCTTCAGCCAGATGAAGAATGAATGGCCATTCCGGCGGGGTCTGGACGAAACGCTCGGTTACTTTGTGGATTGCCGCGAGCGAATGTGCCCAGCCGTACTCATCAGTCACATGCACTGGAAAGCCCGCTTGGAAAACATGCTCTATGTATGGATTGTGATGAGACACGGTGGTGACGCCACTAAGAAGATTGCGGATGCCTCCACACCACAGGCGCGTTTCCAGCGGTACGCGTGAGCATTCCTCGATCCGCGACTCTTCCGAACGGTGTATATCGGCAGCCCATTCGCGCCAGTTCGGATAAGGTCCTTGACCCAGTCGTGGAAAGAGAGAGAAGTCCAGATGATCGTGAGTATTGATCAATCCCGGGAACACCATAAAACCCGACAGATCGACGCTCGCTCCATTTCCCGCAGGTCGCCGCACTTCTCCGACTCCGTTCATGGATACATTCTCGATCCGCGAATCTCGAACGGAGAGCGTGCGATACTTGGCGCTGTATGCGGATCGCGCAACACGCGCGCCCTCAAATGTGATCTGTCCAGTCGCTGCTGGCGCCAATGAGGATTGGAGTAGTGTGGGAGTCTCCAAGGTCAGCTCTCCCTAAGCGAGAACTTTGCCCAGTAGATGACGGGAAGAGACTCTACCCTGTGAAAATGGTCGAGCATCTTGTTCTGGCGAAAGATCACCGCCTCTTCATCGCCGAAGCAGGGTTCATCCAAAGCTTCAAGCGTGCATCCGGCGACACTCATCGTGTGGATGAGTTCAGGCAACGTGTAGCCAAACGTCGCGATTTCGAACAGGCTTCCTGCCGCGCTGAAGGTACGACGCCATCCGTAAGAAGGTGTGTTCGGGTGCAGATCAGAAACGATGATTGTGCCACCGGGTCGGAGAATGCGTGCAGCCTCCTGTGCAAATTTTCGGAGGTCTTGTACGTAAGACAAGAGAAAGGAAATCAGGATGCAATCGGCAGCACGGTCGGGGAGGGGCGTCGCCGTGGAGTCGGAGTGAACCAGAGAGGTCGACGGTAGACATTTCCTTTCGGCCTCGCCAAGCATGGCATCGGAGATATCAACTCCAGTCAACGACTTCAAACCCGCCGCCTCAAGCCTCCGTAACCAACGGCCTGTGCCGCATCCCAACTCGACCACGTCCTTAGCGGAAAGGCTGTTCATCATCGGCGCTAACAACCTCTCTTCCAGCGCCAGGATTGGATTTGGTGTTTCGTCATAAGTAGGCGCCCAACACGCGTAAGCCTGCTGTGCATCGAGTCTCACGGCACTCTGTGGATCGGGTCCGCTCATATACTCTCGACTTTCGGTCTGCGAAGGCGAATCCAGTCCTGAGCCAGGCGGAGTTCTGCGGGCGCCGTATAGATGCCGGTGAAGTATCGCCACGAGCTTAAAGTTTTCAGCAGTCTGCGGCTCCATTGGCTGGCCTGAATGTCCTGCACGGTTGGCCATCGGCTGCCGACGACCGTTTCGAAGTTGTCTATGAGGGACTTGGTCTTCGGCTTAAGCCACGGCATGGACGGATTAACGCGGATGGTGAAGTTGTACCAACGCGGTGTTGCCCATTCTTCAAGAGTCGCGGGAAAAGCGACTTTGTCATCGATGCCGCCGTACATCTTTCCGTGATTTGGTACCGGCGTGTAGTGCTGCACGATGATCTCGGAGGTGGGATTGAGACGCTTGATTTTGCGAACGAATGCGATCGTCTGGCGGGTGTCTTCCTCCGGATCGCGCGGGTTGCCGACCACGAATGAGAACTCCGGAATGATGTTGAGCCGCCTCAGACGTCTGGCTACCTCCAGGGTCTGCTCAGTCGTGATGCCCTTCTTCATCTCCTTGAGTACCCGGTCGGAGCCGGACTCGGCGCCGAAGAAGATCATGGTGCAGCCTGCCTTGCGAATCCATTCGAGCGTCTCGTCGGAATAACGGCAGATGGTATCGATCCTTCCTTCGCACCACCAGTGCAGGCCCAGTGGCGCAAGCCGTTCCATCAGTTCGCGCGTATGATCCTCACGCATGAAAAAATTCATGTCGTAGAATTGAACGCCGTCCATTCCGTAGTCCTTTACCAGGTGGCGCATTATCGCCTCCGTGCGCTCAGGCGCCTCCATCTTCTGCTGACTCCCGTAAGCCTCATGCACCGCGCAGAAGCTGCATTGGAAGGGGCAGCCGATGCTGGCCTGGTGCGCCCCCGTCCGTTTTCCGAAATACGATGGCCGCAGGTAGCTATGGACAGGCAGCCGCTCGAATGGACTCCAGGGAAACGCATCCGGGCTCTGCATTGGCCGCTCGGGATTGTGAACGCGCATGCCAAAGATGTCTTTGTAGGAAAGGCCGGCAATCGCATTAAAGTCGCGCTTCCCGCGCAGGGCATCGATCAGCTCCAGGAGCGTGCTTTCTCCCTGGCCGCGCACGGCGTAGTCCACGTACCTAGCGTTCAACGTGGCGTCTCCGTAAACCGAAGGGAAATACCCACCCCACACGATGGGTACCTTGGGATAGCGCGCGCGAATGGCCCTGCAGGACTTCATCGCGGAGATCATCTGCGGGCCGGGCATCACGCTTACGCCCAGGAGCTCAACATGATGGGTCTCGATCAGACGCCCAATCGTGGCATCCGGATCAGGATCGAGATTGCCGTCGACGATCTCGTATTCTTCGCGACCTTCGAGCACGGCGGCGAGCGCCATGACCGAAAGGGGAAGCCGCCGGTTTTTGGGCTTAGTGAGCTTGGGATAGTAAAGCAGAATCACACTGACTCCGTCTGGCCTTCGTAGAGATAGAACTGCGAAGGCTCACGTCGACGCTTCAACCTGGCAACCCACGGACGCAGCCACCAGCGCGTTCCATACCACGCGAGGTATCGGTTCCAGCGGACACCCAGTTCAGACAGATTCTCCAGAACTTCGGGAGTCAGGAAGTCTCCGGTTGGCAGCGAGTCACTTCGCGTGCCAAACCTCGCTTCAAATACTTCACGGCGTTCCACTCGCATCGCTTCTCCACTGCGAGCATGCTCGTATGTGGGAGAGTCAACAACGAGAATCGTGCCTCCGGGACGCAAACAGCGGAGCGCCTCTCGTACTGTGCGCTCATAATCCGTCGAGTAGTGAAAGGAAGCGTTGTAGATCGCGACGTGGAATTGCGCATCCTCGAATGGGAGGTGATTCATCTCGGCCTGAACACGAGAGAAGAACTCCGGGAGAACGGTGGAATAGTGGCTGGCCGCTTCGAGTCCGTCCAGTGCGTTGCTGCACAGGTCAACAGCCACTGGGCGATGGCCGGCGAGCGCAAGACGATAACTCAGCCAGCCGTTGCCCGCCCCTATGTCGAGCGCGCGAAAGCTGTCGCCATGGCGCTCTTCCAGCCGCGGCAAGAAATTCCGCTCAAGAAAACGATAACTGCGCCCGCGGATCCGCCACTGATCGCTAAAGTTGCCGGTGAGATCCGCGAAAGGCAGTGCCAAATAGAACGCCGGGTGTTTCGACCCACGGCCTTCTGCGTGGCGGATCTGTTCATAGTCCCGCATGAACGTCGCAAATTGGGCATTCTGGTGCGGCGACAGCATCCTCCAGACCCCATTTGTCTTATTGGTCACCATCCCGCAACAGTGGCACTGAATCCGAGCAGAAAGAAGCCCGTCATCCCGATCGGAGATGGCACCCAGGCCCGCCGAGCATCCCGGGCATCGCAGCCACAACTGGCTAGTGGAAGGAAGAAGCGCATCCACGGTGAGGTTCGCAACTGCCGTCGTCATTTCTCCTCCCTGACGAAGCGAAGAAGAACGTGGTCGGCGACCCCACGAAAGCCGGGGACAACTCCCAGCCATCGATCGATCTGTGTAAGCCAGTCGACGAATGACGGATGGTCCTGAAAAATGGGTTCCATCCAGGACGGCGGAACAGCGACACCGATCCCGCGCCACGACGCAAGCCGGAATGCTGGTGCAAAGGCCTCCCGCATCTGGCGCACCGATGGATAATGGACATGGACGATTTCTCCGCCAATGCGGGAGTCGACTCCGCCGGTCTTCAGACGCCTAAATGCCTTGCCCCAACGACCATGGACCGAGTGCCATACGACTTCCCAGGCGCAGAAATGGCCCAGCATGCACAGAAATACTTCGCCGCCAGGACGAATCAGATCTGAGAGTCCCCGGCTTACCTGGGTCAGATCGGCTGTACAATTCAGTCCTCCGAAATTCGAGAGGGCGCCGTCAAACTGCCCGCAGTCTTTCAGTAAATCGAGATGCTCATTTGCACACACTGCAAATGTCACGGGCAGCTTGGCGTTGTAACTCGCAATCTTCTGGCGGGCCACGCCAATCATGCGTTTCGAGACGTCGCAGGCGAGGACCGATATCCCTTTTGCCGCGATAAGAATGGCGTCTTCACCAGTGCCGCAATTTAGATCGAGCACGTGTTGCCCTTCCCGGAAGCTACCGCGCAGAGCCATATGAACCAGCGATCGCTGCGCCTTTCCAAGGATGGAATATGTGAATATCTGGTCGTACTCCTCTGCGATCGTGTCGAAGGCCGGCCTTTGCTGGAGCGATGGCAGGGCACTACTAGAGGTATTTCCTGTCAAGCGGTCCTCTCTTCCATAGCGGGGTATGCATAGAGCGATCTGCGCCGGTCTTCAATGAGTGTGCTCAGCTCACCAAGGCGCATAGTTGTGCTCGAGTCGGCGGCACGCGCCCGCAGCCTCGCCAGCTCTACTTCGTAACGCAGCAGCTCGTCTGCGACTCGATAGAACTCACGCGGCCTGCGTCCAGAGATCTCGAACTCCCGGTCAGAGGTTTGTCCCCACGGCTTGATCTGAACCACGCGGGAGGCAACCTTGCTGTAATAGGGCGTTCCCTTAATGGGGTACGAGACGGTGGTGAGAAAAACATCGGGATTCGAAGTCCGGACATGATCAATCGTCGCTTCGATATCTTCGAGTTCTTCTCCCTCGTATCCCCACATCAGGAACATGCCTGTTTCGATTCCGTATTGACGGCAAAGCGCAACTGCCTGACGTACAGCCTGGACTTTTACTCCACGCTGCATCGAGTCGAGAATGCGCTGTGAGCCACTCTCGGAACCCACCCAGAGACGCTGGCATCCCAGCTCCGCAAGCGTCCGAATCACGCTTTCGTTTAAACGGTCCGAGCGTGAGATGCACTCGAATGGAATGTGGATTCTGCGCCGTTGAAGTTCCGCGGCCCACTTGGTCAGCCAATCATGGTTGATGGTGAAGACGTCGTCGGCGATCCATAAATTGTCCGGCTTGTAGCGTTCGAGGAGCCACGCCAATTCGTCAGCGACATATTCCGGTTTGCGGCGGCGGTGCGTCTGACCAAAGACCTGATGACTGCACCATTCGCAGCGATAAGGACAACCGCGGGCGGTGATCAGTGACACCGAGCCCTTTCCGTGATGGGTTCTCCAGGTATCGACATAGCGGTCCATGTCAATGTCTTCGCGAGCGGGCCACGGTTGCGCATCGAGATCGGTTATCTGCGCACGAGTCGCGGTACGGCATGTGATGCCGGAAGCATCCCGAAAAGCGATGCCTGCAATCTGGCCCAGACCGGTCTCTCCTGTTCGCCAGGCATTGAGCAGTTCCTCCAGCGTGATCTCGCCTTCGCCCAGGACTACGACGTCGGCGCCTGCCTCGAGATATTCGTCGACATATGCGCCCGGCTCCGGACCACCCACGATAGTCTTCCAGCCAGCCTGCTTAGCTTCGCGAAGGATAGTCACGACGTTGGGTCGAGTCATCAGGTTGGCATAAATGCCTAGAACCGACGGCGTTCCACGAGACAATCTCTCCCGCAGAGCTGCGCGCGATTGAAACGTGCTGTCGAAGACTTCTACCTCGTACCCTTTGCTACGCAGGTGGGAACAGATATAGAGAAGACCCAGCGGCGGATAGGGCTTCATGATCTGAAGCTCCTTGGGATCCTCGTAGAGGAAATATCCATGTGTGAGTAGAAGTTCCATAGCAACGCCGCTCTCGCAAGCTCCGATTTCCTTTGTCACTTAACTGTGCGTTTCCGCCCCGCAAACGGCCAGACCGGCGTTCGATTGCAGCACCGGCAGCTGTGTGGGTTGTTCGATTCTGCAGCGCTCTTCCAGACGGTAGACTACATCCCATAACTCGCCGACCTTGCACTCTTCCTCGACGCTCGCAACGTGACGATACTGTTCCACTTCGTAGTGCAGCGCATTCCGAAGCGCACGGTAAAACTCGTCCGTATAAGCGGCGCTAAACATCACGCTGAGATCCTGGCTATCGATCCAGTTCCGCTTCTCCCCAAGCTGCTCCTTCACTCTCTGATGAAAGACCGTTCCCGGAAGCGGATAGGAAACCGAGACTCCAATGTCGTCTGGACGACAACTTCTAACCAGGGCGATAGTCTCTTCGATCTCGGCGAGCGTCTCTCCCGGATAGCCAAACTGCAGAAAAAACGCAGCGCGGATACCGGCGGCTCGTAGACGTTCGCTGGCTCTGTGGATGGATGCCACCGTAAGCCCCTTGTCCATTGCGTCCAGAATGGCCTGCGATCCTGACTCGGCGCCCATCCATACCTCTTCGCAACCCGCTCTTTTCAATGCCTCAACAGTCTCGTACGTCATCAGGTCAGCGCGACTTTGGATCTTGAAAGGCACGACCGCGTCTCTGCGTTCGACAGCATCCGCAAACTCCTGCATCCAATGCCGGTTGAGCGCGAAAATGTCATCTGCGAACCAGAGATGCTCGACGCCATATTCGTGCTTGAGCAATTGCATTTCTTCCGCAACGGAGTCTGCCGAGCGGAGCAGGAATTTGTTTCCGTAGATGGGTTTCGCACACCAGTTGCAGCGAAAAGGACAGCCACGACTTGCCACGAGATTTGTCGATGATCTGCCGTGGTGGGTTCGCCAGATGGATGAGTACTTGTCGATGCCAAGCATATCCCTGGCTGGAAACGGATATTGGTCGAGATCCAATGAGCTGGTGCGCGTCCCTGTGCGCACGATGGTTCTATTTGACCGGTTGAGATATGCAAGTCCAGGGATCTCCCAGCTCTCCATCTGACCCATGCGCAATGTGGCGTGAAGTAGCTCAACCAACGCTTGTTCACACTCGCCCAAAAAAACAGCGAGAAAGCCCTGGTTCAAATAGACCTGCACTTCGTCCGAGGAGTCTGATCCATGCACGACAATAGGTATCCCTGCTTGGGCAGCATGTTCTTGCATTCTGAAACTGACTTCTCGCATTCGAGAGAGGCACATCTTTGACAGAAAGTTGAAGCTGTCCTCACACACAACTACCATGCGAGGTTTGTACTCCTCGAGAGCGCGCTGGAAGCCCTCGTCGGGATCCTCAATCATCGTGTCGAACAACGCAACGGAGAAGCCGGCCTTCCGGACGAGAGCCGCGGCATAAAGGGTACCGAGCGGAGGGTACGGCTGTTGGCGTTGCGCCTGCTTACGGTCGTAGTAGAGGTGGTAGGAGTGCGTCAAAAGCACGTCGACGGGAGATTGCAGTGTCAGGTCCGAAGCCATTCAGCACACCTCCTGCGAGTTGGCGGGAAGAGGAACGCCTGTGATTAACGATCGCCGAGAGACAATGCGATCGGTCGCGCGGGCGACCCACACCTCCCACGGGAAGAAGAAAACTCTCGAGCGCATTCGCCACTTCATCGGCGCGCTGAGCAGCGCGTTTAAACAACGTCCGGTGACTCTTGTCTGCTGCATGGTATTGCGGATGTTGTTGTTCACCAGAAAGTAATCGAGCATGCGTTCAAGGCGTCGCAATTCATCCCCGCGAAGCCACGGCAGGATGTTTTTGCCCAGCGGAAGTCCCGCCCACTCCTCCAGCGATGCAGGTTCTCTCACCCCCATCTCCTTCAATTGCGGCCAGATAGGGATGCCCGGATACGGCGTGAAAATGTTTGGAGAGAAGCTGACATTTCTGTGCTTCTGCGCGATTTCATTCATAGTCTGGAGTGTCTCGATCCGGTCTTTCTCCGTTTCGCCGGGATAACCAAAGATCAGATTGAAGCTCACTCGGATTCCTCCCAGTTCAGCTTTGCGTGCGGTTTCATACATCTCTCCGAGGCGCTGATGGCGTTTGTTCATAAGCTTCAAAACGGCTTCAGACGTGGACTCAGTTCCGAATCCCATGAACCTGACGCCGCTGGCACCCATCATCCTGACCTCATCGTCGGACATGCGGGACAGGAAATCGGTGGAAGCCTGGAAAGTCCATGTGAAGCGGACTCCCGACTCGTATATCCCTCTGGCGATCGCGACCGCGCGCTTCACATCTACAGGGAAGTTTGAATCAAGCAGCGCAACTTCTTCGATCCGATACTTCGTGACTAGGTCGACCAACTCTTCCACAACATGCTCGGCGGAGTAAGCATTGAACCTCCGGTGATAAAAGACCGTATCCGTGCAGTAGTTGCAGGCATACGGACATCCCACACTAGTCGCGTAGGTCAACTTTCGAATGCCCGAGACGCGCTCATACGCGTCGAAGTCCGCCAAGTGGAAGGCGGGTACCGGGAGATCCATCAAATGCGTTACGGAGCGCTCCAGGTTGTGGACGATCTTCCCGCCCTCCTTGTAGGAAAGACCGGCCACCCCGTGCAGACCTTCTCCCATCTGGTAACGCTGGGCCAACTCGAGCAAGGTAAGATCGCCCGGACCGCGCACAACCACATCGACCAGATCGCTCTCGAGTGTCTGAGCTGCGGTTAGCGTTGGGTGCCAACCCCCAAAGATGACCGGAAGATCGGGGAGTGCCGCCTTCACCATTCGAGAGATGTGAAGTGCAGCCGTAATCATCGGACCGGTCAACACGGAAATCCCAAAACACAGTGCATCGCTGCACTCCCGTAAGATTCTCTGCGGCGCGTCTGCGTCGATGGCTGCATCTACCATGACCACTTCAAAACCGTGGTTCAGCAGCGGTGCCGCCAAGGCCAGGATGCACAGTGGCGGTCCGAGCGCCGGGCCATCGTATGCGGGGTAGAACAGAACGACCTTCTTTCTCGTGGTTGACGTAGAACTGCGCCTCACCGCGCCTCTATGTGGAGCTGGTGCTATGTGAGTAAGCAGCGGAGGAATGTTCATCATCAGTTCCACGTCCGTGCATTCTGTTTTCCCACTCTTGTACCCGCAGCAGTGTCAGGCGAATGTCACTCCTTTGTCATTTCAGACTGAGAGCCAAATTCTCCTTTGTTGATTGGAGATAGGCTGGTGATAGTTGCCTTGGAGGCTTGGCGTGTCGAGCGTTGTCATTGGGGAAACGGCGTTAACTCTCTGTGCGCAGCGGTTGCTCTTTGCAGGACGTCCGATTCTGTTCAGAACAAACGCTCCGAAGATCGCGCGCTATGCCCGCGATTTCTTTCCGGAGACCCATGACTCGAACGTTGATTCGGCGAAAACCCTCGCTACCATCACCGTCTATGCCCGGGAAACAGATGAATCTTGTGAAAGCGCGCCCTGGTTCCGAGCAAGAGGTCATTTTGCGGCGGGGCGATTTACTCTTGCCGATTCTTTCTGGTTTAACCTGCGGACCCGCGAAGTGCGCGGAACCTGCTCGTTATCACTCGCGGAGGATCGCATGCGCTGGCGCGCGCACATTTTCCCGGCATTGCTGGGGATACTGTCCGCCACGATCGACGTCGCTCCCGTGCACGCGGCTTGCCTGGCCCGCGATAATCACGGCGTGCTTCTGGCGGGACAGTCTGGGGCGGGAAAGTCGACTCTGACTGTAGCTATGGCTAAGCGGGGATATGCGCTGCTCTCCGATGACTGGACTTATCTGGCAGCCGCTGGAATGCGAACGGATGAAGCGGCGATAGAAGCGTGGGGTATTCCGGTACCAGTAAAGCTACTTCCAGACGCGAGCAATTTTTTCCCGGAACTGCTGGAGTATCTCCCGCAAAGATCTCTCAATGGAGAAATAGCGTACGAAGTCTCCCCAGACCAGTGCTTTGGTGTTTCGCGCGTTCTACGCTGCCCGGTGAAGGTGGTGGCACTGCTCGAGCGTGCGAAGGAACCAGGATCCAGAATAGTTCCCATCAGTGCAGGTGAGGCTATTCATCATCTGGCGAGGGAAGTCGAGCCGCTTGGAGGATCACTTGCTCCCTGTTATGAGAGGCAGATCGATCTTATCCGGCGTCTGGGAAACGTCTCTTGCTATCGCGTCTCCTTCAATAGTCCTCCAGATAACGTGGCCGAAGCGCTCGATAATGCTTTGGCCAGCATGAGCTGATAGATGAACAGTCATCAGTTAGACGATCGACCGACAGACATGATGTGCCGCCGCTCTGCGCTTGATTTGTGCGGGCACTTCCTGTTCTTGGGCTCAACCGTGACGATCAGCACGAACTGTGCGTCCATTCTGGTCGCAGCGCAAGAGGCAGGTCTTGTACTGCTGAGTGGGACTGAACATGGGCCGGGCATGAGGTGGGAGATCGTTGGCACACCGTCCGGCGCCGTTATAGTCGAGGATTGGGAGTGCAATGAGACGCTGGATGACCACGCTCTCTATTTGAGTATGGGACCGGAACAATGGTTTGCTCTTGATCTGGACACGTATGAAGGCGCGGGCTTCGTCGTGGTTTCCGATCCTGACCGGCCCAGCGATCCCAATGCGGGACTGTATCTGCTTGCGGTCGCATACAAGGTTGAAGCCTGCCTTAGTACTGAGTTGAAGAAGAGCCGCTGACATGGCAGATCCTTTCCTGCTTAGAAAGATGGTTGTTCATTTTCTGCGAACAGATCGGCTGGCGCTGCTCGAGGAAGCGAAGGAGAAGGACTGGAGCAACAACCTTCAATGGCTCGACCGGAGCGGACTGGCACTCCCCCTGGCAGCGAGGTTTGAAGCACTCCGGCCGGGTGTGGCAGTGCCTGGCGGAGTCAGAGCCGCATTGCAATTGCGACTCCGGGACAACCAAAAGCGCATGGAGCGAATGCTTGAATTCTTTGAGGACGCCACGCGTGCGCTGGCTGCCTCGGGCGTTCGATATTGCTGCGTGAAGGGATTCAGCCTGATTCCGGACTGCTTCGACGGCATCAGGGAACGGCATCAGGTGGACCTGGACTTCCTCGTGGCTCCGCAGGATTCAAGACGCGCACAGTGCGCGATTGAAGGCCTTGGCTATCGCGTGCAACGCGCCGCCGGTTCGGGAGAAATGCGCTTCATCAAGTCGTGGAAGAAGCATCTCGGAGCCAACGCGTATCTTTATCTGTTGCCGGAGCCACCTCCGATTGAGGTGCACACACGGGTGTGGGAGCCAGAAGCCGAGGCGATCGATTTCCCTACCCTCACAGGATTTCTCGACGCGGCTGAAGTTCATGAGATATCCGGAGTGCAGTTTCCTCGTCTGCGGCCTGCTCACCAGTTTGTCTATCTCTTGCTCCATATCTTTCGTCATCTGCTCGGTTCGTGGACCCGCTTGCTCTCGCTCTATGAAGTCGCTGCTTTCATTCTTGCGCGAAGTGCGGAACGCGAATTGTGGGCAGAAGTAAGCCTGATTATCGGTGGGGACACATGTCTTGCTTCTGCATGCGCGCTGGTACTTGGTCTAGTGGACCACGCATTCTCAGTCGTGCTGCCTCAGCCTCTTCGCGAAGTCTATCTACGCAGTCTTTCAGCTGAAAGCGCCATGTGGATGGATCTCTATTCGACTCTGTGGCTTTTCGCCGATCCCCCCGGGAGCAAATTGGCGTTGCTGGTACAGAAACAGTTTTGCCCGGATCGCCATGCTTGGCAGCGATACTTGCTTCGTCGTCTTTTGCCCCTGCAGAGACCGCATGCATTGAGCGTCGAGGCGTCGGAATCGGCTAGAGCAACTTTGGCCTACCGTGCAGCAGACACCTGGTATAAGACAAGCCGTTTTTGGTATCACCTGCGATCCGACTGTGAATATCTGATGGCACGCTTTAGATGGGAGCGGCTCAGACGATCGCATCCCTGTTCCCTTCACCGGGCCGTAGATGAGTTCTGACCGATGTCATCCGTACACGCGACCTCGGCGCCGTCATCCGCGGATAAATGGATATCGAATCATCAACCACTTGTTGAAACCGGGTTATTGTTGATCCTTGCAGCCTTACTTCTGTGGAAAGGTATTCTCCCCGGCAGCAAGACTCTTAACACTGACTTCCCCAACTATTACGTTGTCGCCCGCCTCATTCGAGAACACTGCTGTCTTGACCGGATCTACGATTGGATCTGGTTCCAACGAATCGCAGACCACTTTGGTATTGGTCATCAATTGGTCGGGTTTTTGGGGTTAACGCCCTTCTCCGCCCTTCCCATCGTTCCCCTCTCATGGCTTCCCGTCCTGGAGGCCAAGCGTCTCTGGATCGGCTGCAATGTTGCATTGCTGGCCGCATCGGTGCAGTTCCTGAGCAGGCAAACCGGTCTCAGCCCTCGCAGGGTGTGGTTGATTGCGCTCTGTGCGGTTATCCCTTTGCGCACCAGTTTTCTTTTTGGCCAGATGCACATTCTGGTTCTGTTGTTGCTGGTTACGGCTTATGTATGCCACATGCGTGGCTGGCAGATCAGCAGTGGGTGTTGTATCGCTCTGGGCGCCGCTCTCAAAATCTACCCAATCTTGTTCTGTCTCTATTTCGTCGTGAAGAGACGGTGGAAAGCCTTTGGCGCCGCTCTCCTGTGTTCTGTGCTCTGCCTCGTTTTGTCCTACTCGATCACAGGCCCGACGGCCACGAAGCTGTACTTTCTTCAGCAACTGCCGCGATTACTCCAGGGAGAAAGTCTAAATCCCTTTTCGTCGCTCACTTCGTCCTCCGCGCTGTTTCACAGGCTTTTCCTCTACGAGCCGGAACTTAACCCTCATCCCCTGGTATCGTCTCCACGGATCTATGCCGTTCTCTATCCCCTCTGGCAGGCGGTCTTGACGAGCATCGTTCTGTTCCGTTTACGAACCAGCTTTGAGTCCGATGAGAGGGAGGCGTTCGATTGGGCGATGTTTCTCTGCCTTATCATGTTTCTGTCGTCAGCTCCGGCGAGTTATCAGTTTGTGATTCTGATCGCTGCTGCTGTCCCGACGATTTCAATTCTCCTCAATCGACGAAGATGGAGTTCGCTTCTCACTTACCTCTTCCTGTATTTCGCGGCATGCAATATAAGAGCTATCAGTCTGGACCGCCCTACTGCCAGCATCATGACGCCGCTGCTCTATCTCACGTTATGGTGTGGAGTAGCGCTGTTGGTCTTTTATTACACACTTCTCAAACCTCCGGACGCTGACACGGATCCGCAACGTAAGAGTTTGTTCCGGATGCCCGTGTTTAAATCTGCGGTCCTGGTCCTAAGCTTCTGGTTCCTGGGCGCTTGCAGCGCATGGTTTCATCTGAAAGGTATGCAGGTCGTCGGCGCAGATAGAATTAGCCCTCGAGATGATGCCTACCTCAGAATTCATCCTATGAATTCTGACCAAGGTCTCTGGTATGTGGCCATGCTTGGAGACGGCTATCACATTTTGCGCAGAGATACGACACCATCTCGACTTTACCTACAGACGAGCTCAGTAGCCTCCGATCAATTGGCCTTCACCACCGACTCCTCCGGAGAAAATATCTGGGTTGAGGAAGTGTCGGGCACGGGCTCGCGGCTCATCCATCTTATTCTTGGATCGCCCTATATCACGGGATGCAAGATAAGGGACGCGGAGAATCCGGTAATCTCCGCCGAAGGACACAGTCTCGCATTTCTGCGCGAGGATCATGGCCACGGCAGTGTGTGGATCACCGATCTCCGCGATTGTGCGACGCCGGACGTGAACGTCTCTCCCGTCAGAATGACCTCGCCATCTTACGATGTTCGCACTCTCGGGACTGGACCTTCCGGAACTTTCCTCATGAGCGCCGTCTATCAAGGCAGAGAGCGCATCTTCACGGTTTCCCAAGGGACTGCTCCACGATCTCTGACCGGCTATGATGACGCGGCGACTTCACCGGCACTATCTCCGGATGGCACACTCCTCGTAATGCAGAAGCTTGTCTCCGAGCGATGGCAATTAGTCATACTCAATCTTTCGTCGGGCGCCACGAAGCAGCTTACCTACGGAGATTGCAATGCGTATACCCCGTCATGGAAGGATAACCATATTCTGCTCTACGCGACGGATTGCATGCGGGGAATGGGGATGACGGCCCTTGCGACATTGAGTGTCGAGCAATGATTTCCGGCGTGATCGAGTTAATAGGGTGACGAATTCTTCGTGTCGTAGTCTTCCCCAAACTTGTTCTTGTGGGAGGCAGGTACCGACTCTTCGAGTGCAATCGTGCCCAGATCCACAGTGCCACCGGAAACGGTAACACGCCGTCCTGTCGCAACGAGATTTGCATCGGAAGTGCCGATTGCCCATACGTGCATCATGTAAGTGCCGGGTGCAACGTCGTGGATTACGAGGTTGCCTGCCGTGGAAGACGTCGCGAAGTATGGTGTTGGCACACTCACCACTACGGCACTCATCTCCGGATGAATGTTGCAGAAGATGTAAGAAACGCCAGGGCGATCGAAGTGCACACTTCTGCTGGAGCCGGTTTCATAAAGGCCGAGATCAAATCGCTTGCCGTTGAAGAGTGAGAAGACGTTATGAAAGAAGGGGTCGAGGTTGGGAAAATCTACGACGCTGCCGGTTTGCACGACAAGCAGGTGGGGAACAAATTCTTTATTCTTTTGGGCCAGCTGGAGGCGGTTCCGGGTCGCGTTGGGTGAATGTGGGGAAACCACTCCATCGACAGGGGTTAGCCACAACACAACTCCTTCGTTCGAATGGCGCTCTGCAGTTTTCACTGCTCCGATGAATTTCACCTTCGCCTGTGCTGTCACGTCAGTGGTCTGTCCACTCGCGAGCGGCTGGAGGACAGCGCCGGCCAGGATGACGTACATCAATAGTCGAAGAAGTGGTCCCGGAGAGCCCATCAGAAGAGATAGCCCATGGTCAGATCAAGGGTTTGCGCCTCTTGCGCCGGGCCATAGATATACCAGGAGTGCAGGTACCGATACTCGCCCGCAAATATCAGATATTTTTTGGGGCGGAAGATAATGTTTGCGGCAGCACTCTGGTTTCGAACCAGGTACAGATATGGGGATGGGTTTGCGACCGTTGCCTGATCGCGGACCTCGCCGGCGTAGGCGCTATCCTCACCAAAGAATCCATTCAGCTCAATAGTGGGAGTGAGACGCGACTTCAACTGCGCCCAGCCACCTGCGGCGTCGAGGCCACGCGCGTATTCCGCGCCATTTTCCATGACTACATTCTTAAATGCCCCACCGCCAAGATCGCCAATTCCTCGACCCCGATAGAATTCGCCGGAGAGTTCGGCGATGGGGGCGACCGGAACACGCCAGTCTGCGGTTCCGGCCCAAAAATCGAGAGCCTGATTCATCAAAGGGGGGGCCCCGTAGTAGAGCTGCCGTGCGTAGTAGCCATTTGCGCCGATTTCGTAAGGCCGCCGCTCATCACCCCATTCGTATGCGATTCGGCCCTCATAGCCAGGCTGCAGGTTCTGCCTCAGGATTCCATACGCTTGCTCAGTCGGAAGTTTTGCTGCCTCCGGATCGATCAGCCCGAAGGCCAGCAGTGCATGAGATGAGCCGGAAAGCGCCTCCCTTCGCTCGACCGAGGCCTGAGGCAGCCAGGTCCAAAGATTGCCTGCCCACGACAGTGCGGGCTGTCCCACGGTGGCGAACGAAGTCGGAGAAAGAGGTGTAATCAGGGGTGTCTGCAACCCTCCGGACACCTGAGTATTTTTCCAGTCCAGATCGATGCCGGCGGTACGCAACCGGAAGTCGGCCGTATACGACGGCGCTGTCAAGGCGTAGTTGGTCGCCGTGAAGAAGTCGGCAGTCAGATCCGCGGACGTCCGGGCGTTCCACAGTTTGGGACCGGTAGCATTGAACCCAAGCTGGGTTTGGTCAAGGCTCGCTCCCAATGAATGATGCACGTATTGATTGTTCCTCGGCAGAGCGATCAGGGGCAGGCTGGGATCGTCGACGGCGCCATCGACAACAAAGGAATTGAACAGAACCATTCCCGTGAGCCTGAGCGAATATCTCGATTCTGTCCCGACCTTGGCCTGATCCAGCGTCTTTACTTGGGATTGGACAACCTGTTGATCGTCTTGAAGTTGATCCACAGCGGTCTTGAGAGCCTCTGCATCAGCGGAACTGTGGGTGCTCGCTGCTAACTCTTCCCTGAGCTCATTGACTTCCTTCCTCAGGTCGTCCACTTCCTGCCGCGAGTCCTTGAGCTCCTGACGCATTCCACCAAGCATGCGCAGGATCTCCTCCGTCTGATGCTCGTAACTGGACACCGAGGTGTCAGCGTTAGTGGGAGCATCCTGCGCGCCTTTAGCAGGCACAATCGCGGACTGCTGAGCGTTCAGTAGCGCACGAGGGCGCAAAGTGGAGCAAAAGATCACAGGCACGATCAGAAGACAAGCTGTTCTCGAACGTACTCGTCCCATAAAGTCTCTGTTTATTCGCCAAACAGGATTTCTGGCCGTGCAATGGAGATGTGCACATTCTACGAGAGCGCGTGCGCAAAAAGGAAGCCGATCAACTCTGAAGCTCCACTTTTCAAGGCTCTCCCGCGCTGTGCCTTAATTTATGTGATTTGATTTGCATTCCGAGGGCCAGCAATTTCAGAATGCTCCCCGGCAGGTCCAGACGGCGTTCAATGTTTTCGTAAGGACCAAGAGATCTCCGGCGAAGGACCATGTGCTGACATACTCCACATCGAGGGCGACACGCCGCTCATACGGCAGAGACCCCCGCCCGCTTACCTGCCACAGTCCGGTGATGCCGGGGAGAACTGCTGCATATAGCGTCCCTCCCGCCCCATAGCGGGTGAGTTCCTCCTCGACGACAGGTCGAGGACCCACGAGGCTCATATCGCCCAGAAGCACATTGAAGAACTGGGGCAGCTCGTCCAGGTTTGTCCGGCGCAGGAAAGAGCCGATCTTAGTGATTCGGGGGTCGTGCTTCAGTTTCCGGTAGCACAGCCACTCCCGGCGGGCTTCGGGACTCTCGGCCAGATGGTTCCAGAATATTTGATCGCTTTTGTGGATCATCGTCCGGAACTTCCAGAGGCCGAATGGCTTCTTTCTCAGGCCGACGCGGACATGCCGGTAGAAGATCGGCCCGGGAGAGGTTGCTTTGACGAGGATGGCAACTGCCGCCACCAGGATGAGAACCACAGGCAAGGCCGCGATGGAGATCAGAAGATCTAAAGCCCGCTTACCGATTCTGTAGGCGGCTCGATTGGTCGGCAAATATAGTGGGGTCGGCAAGTATAGTGCGCTCATCGATGTCTGTTTCTACATCACTGAACTAATTTTCAGGGACAAATGCGGAGTTGCTGACATTCGGGTGTCATTGCTTTGTCAGAGCTTTGTCAGAGAGGTCAAAGCTACCGTTTTCGAGGTGATCCTTACCCCCACCCTCCTCCCCCTTCGTTTCGTTACCGATTGATTCCATTCGGTTTAGCTTGTACGTTAACCGTAACCGTCAGATAACAAAAGGCTTGCATCTATATAACTGAAAGTAAATGGCTTACATGCTCTCGGTGAAAATAAGGAACTTTAACCACTCATCCTTTAACCACTTATCATTGATTCCAATAGGCTTAGAAACATGGGATGCCCCAAAATACAGAACTGCCCAGCTGCGGAGACAGCGGGCATTTTTGCCTCTATTTTTATTATAGATTTTCGGGAGAAATGGTTAGCCAAGTATTTTGCCCGCCTGGATTTCTGAAATCAATGAGATAGAGGAGGAATGTCACCGGCGATGGTTGACATCGGCTGGCTAGCGGTTCGAGCCATCCGGAGGAACAGGTTTGGCAGGATGGGCCCAGGGCGCGGAGCCGTCTTCGGCGAGGCGCTCCATTTCCTGCTGATCCTTGCTGGTGTCCATTGATTTCCAGAATCCGTGATGCAGCCAGGTGTAGAGAGAGCCCCGACTGGCGAGGTGAGGCAGGATCTCCGATTCGAGGCTGTGACCGGCCCAATGCGCGGCGACTTTCTTGTCGAAGACGAAGAATCCGGCATTGATCCAGGAGTCGCGGATGATGGGCTTCTCGGTGAAGCTCTCGACCTGCCTGTCCTGGTTGAACTGAAGGGTGCCGAATTGCGAGCGGAGGGGGACGGCGGTGACCGTGGCCAGTCCGCCGCTGGCGTTGTGGAAGTCGAGGAGAGCGGCGAGGTCGATGTTGCCGAGACCGTCTCCGTAGGTCGCGAAGAACTGATCGCCGACATGGTCGAGACAGGCGAAGATGCGATCGCCGGTGTCGGCTTCGACGCCTGTGTCGAGAATTTTGATCTCCCAGTCCGGAAAACGGCCCTCGAAGTAGTCGAAAAGCATCTCCTTGCGATGTCCGGCGGCTAGGACGAAGCGGCGAAAGCCATACCTCGCGTAAATCTGCATGAGATGGACGAGGATGGGACGCCCGCTGATGGGCATCATGGGCTTGGGGAAGTATTCGGAGAAGGGATAAATGCGGGATCCTTTGCCGCCGCAAAGAATGATGACTTCAAGATCGTGCTTAACTTCTACTTCCGTCGACACGCAGACTCCATGAAGAGAATGTAGCGCATTCAAGGAAAGGGTTGGGAGCGCTCTCTGAGCGCATTGGTCATTTATCGAAAATTGACGCTACGCATCCCGACTGCATGGATGGTTCCTGCCTTGTCGGCACTCATTGGCTCACCTACTCCCTGACACGCCGAAACTCATCGGGTACTTAGCGGGAACTTTGGCCCGCTGACCGAAGATATGGCCGTCCAGATATGGCGTCCGGATATCGGTCGAGGCGTGAAGCTCCTCATGATATGAATGGAGCGGCCATTCTCCTGCGCAGCTGGCATTTGTGCTGTCCAATAATGTCATCATCTCGTAACACAACGCCTGTTACCGTGGACTGGCAAAATCTCAGGGCCCTAGCGAGTAATCCCGGCCGCAGAGAGGAGCGCTGCAACGAGTGCTCGCCATACCAGAATGATTCGCAGAGCTGGATTTACTGTCGCGTTGGCCGCCGGGATTGCGGCGTTGTCGTTTGCCGCAGCCCAATCGGCTTCGATGACCGTCGCTGAAACAGGGTCGACCTTAATCTATCCACTGTTCAATGCGTGCTTTGCTGCATACGCGAAGGTGGATCCAAACCTGCACATGACGGCCGGCACCATCGGTTCGGAGGCCGGCATCACCCAGGCAATCGCGAAACAGGTGCAGATCGGCACATCGGACGCCTACATGTCCGATAACCAGGGTAATGGCTAACCCGCACGTGCACGTCCTCAACATCCCTCTCGCCATCTCGGCGCAAACGGTGGAAGTAAATCTGCCGGAGCTCCGGGGAATGTCGCCGAAACTGAGTGGTCCAGTACCGGGCATTTATTCCGGCAAGATCGGCGGGAAAACCGCATCGGCTACGGCACGACGGTGTCCTGGCCGTCAGTACCGGGTGGTCTGACCGCATCCGGGAATCAGGGAATGTTGCAGACCATCGCCCACATTCCATATGCGGTCGGCTATCTGGGGATAAGCGTCAAGGCCGATGCGGATAAGGCCGGTCTCGAAACCGCAATGCTGGAAAACCAGGATGGGAAGTTCCTGCTTCCGACCGCCGCCACGATTTCCGCGGCGGCCGCCGCGCTCACCCCTCGCACCCCTCCCGATGAGCGCCTTACGCTGGCGTTCGCTCCGGGTCCTGATTCTTATCCGCTCATCAACTACGAATACGCCGTTGTTTCGGCCAAACAGCCGAACCCGCAGGTTGCGTCGGCGATCAGCTATTTCCTGCTCTGGTGCATCGAGCCACAGGGGGGCAGCGCGGCAAGCCTACTTGATCCGGTGCATTTCATCGCTTTGCCGACCGCCATCCGCGCGCTCAGTGAAATACAGATAGCCAAAATCCAGTAGGGTGGCCGCCGGCCACCGTGAAGGATCACAGCCATGTCGAATGTTGCCAATCCCGTGCCGGGCGAACCGCGAACAGCACACACTATATAGACGAGCTGCCGATGTGGCCGGACGGTACCCGGCTTCGTTCCACCCCCATGACCGGCATGCAACGCCTCATCTGGATGCTGGCTGCGGCAGGCAAGTTCTTTGAGGGCTTCGTTGTTTTTATGACCGGCTTCGCGCTGCCGCTGATCGCGCGCCAATTCGAGATCACTCCCGCCCAGCATGGCTTCGTGTCCGCAGCTACCCTGGGCGGCATCCTGATTGGCGCCGTCGGCTTGGGCAGCTTGTCGGATCAGTTCGGCGGAAGTCGATGTTCATCGTGGAGATGATTATCTTCACCGCGTTCCTTGCCGCGGCCGTCTTCTCTACGAGCTTTATCTCGCTGGTCATCTGCCTCTTCGGACTTGGGCTCGCTCTCGGTTGTGACTATCCAACGGCGCACATGATCATTTCCGAGAACATCCCCAGCACCAGCCGCGGCCGTCTGGTGTGGGCGCGTTTGCGTTCCAGGCGGTCGGCGCCCTGGTTGGCGCCGCAGTTGGCTACGCGGTGCTGGTCGCCGTGCCTAATCTCAACGCCTGGCGCTGGATGTTTGCCACCGCGGTCGTGCCCGCCCTGCTCGTTACCAAAGGCCGTTTCTACATCACCGAAAGCGCGAACTGGCTGTCCACGCGCGGTTCCACCGATCGAGCCGTGGCTGCAGCGACCCGGCTGCTGCGGCGTACCCCGCAATTTCCGCAGAATATCGTACTGAAGCCGCAGCCAGTCGCAGCGGCGGGTGAGTCACATGGCGGCGGTTCTTTCCTGTCCTTGTTCAGCAAGCGCTACAGCCGAGCGACGATCCTCGCCTCCGTGCCATGGTTCCTGCAGGACCTCAGCACCTATGGCATCGGCATCTTCACGCCGACAATCCTGGCAGCGGCGCTCGGCCCCGGGTCCGACCATTACGCAGCATGAGTGATCTGATCGCGAACGCTACCCAGGCCGCCAAGGGAGATGCGATGATCACGACGCTGCTGATCATCGGCATCGTTTTTGCCGTTATGCTCGCCGACAAGCTGGGCCGGATCCGGCTGCAGATCATCGGCTTCATCGGCTGTGCAGTCGGCTTGTTTCTCGCTTCGCTCTCTGTCGATTTCGCCGGCTTCATGCTATTCAACTTCATGACCAATCTTGGCCCGAATACGCAGACCTATCTGCTCGCCGGCGAGGTCTTTCCCACCGCAATCCGCGGTAAAGGCGCCGGCTTCGCGGCAGCTTTTGCCAAGATCGGCGCGGTAGCGACCGCGTTCCTTTTTCCGATCCTGTTGGACACGATCGGCACGCGGTGGCTGCTCTATTGCCTCGTCGCCGCATCGGTGCTTGGGGCGGTCGTGACCTGGATGTTCCGAATCGAGACCACGGGAGTCGATCTCGACCATATCGGCGAGGCAGCCAGCACGCCGGAAAAGTCCAAGGCAATCGCTTGAACGAGGCGGACGCGTAACGGTCTCAGCGACAGCTGGACGAAGCGGCCAACGTGAATGAATCGTTCGTCCGAAGCCAGTGGCACGGCACGCCTCCGACGTGAGCGATCAAGTACGTCACCCTACTAGTCGAGGTTCTACGTCGCCAGAGCGTTATCCACCACCTTGACCCACCGCGGATCGGGCGACGGGGCCCCGTATTCGTCGTGCCAGTTCCACCACTTGTATGGCGGGGTCTGGGGGTAGCCCTCCGGCGAGTCCTCCCACTCCTCCTGGCGCCCGAGCGGAGTCATGTCGAGATAGCTCCAGGTGCTTCCCATTGCCTCGTCGCCGCGATTGTTGATGAAGTAAGTGCGGAAGATACGGTCGTCGCTGCCGCGAAAGAAAACGTTGTGGCCATGCCACTCGTCCACACCGAAATCCTTGTCGAAGTCGTCCGTGATGGTGTACCACGGCATCTTCCAACCGACCCGCGCCTTCAGCCGCGCGATGTCCGTCTGCGGCGCGCGCGATGCGAATGCGAGAGTGGTGTCGCGAGCGTTCAGATGGGCGAGGTGTGCGACCTGGTCGGCCCCAAATGAGCAGCCTCGACAGGCATGGTCGGGCCAGCCGAACACGCCGGGCTCGAAGAATGCGCGGTAGAGGATGAGCTGACGGCGCCCTTCGAACAAGTTGAGCAGGCTCGCTTTGCCTTTGGGCCCGTCGAACTCGTACTCCTTCTCCACGGCCAGCCACGGCATCCGCCGGCGCTCGGCGGCCAGGGCGTCACGCGAGCGGGTAAAGGCCTTCTCCTTCACGAGCATCTGCTGGCGCGCTGCCTCCCACTCCTGCGGTGACACGATCGGGGGCGTTTTCATGTTCATCTCACTCTCCTTGTTCTTGTCCATGTCTCTCTCCTTGTTCGAGGTTCTTCCCGTTAAGGTTGCTTCCTGGTTTTTGCCGCGGAACCTGCTCACGACCAGCGCGGAGATGCCACCCGTCGAGGTGGCGCTTGCGGCGATCACGGCTGCGGTTGCGATACACACCGGACACATAGGTTCTCCTTTTCGTTCAACGTCTGCTGCCACGCTTGGCTGCCGCCGTGCGAATCCGGGTCATCAGGTCCGTCCAGCCGGCATCCACTCCACGGTCCGCGTCGCCGATCCACCCCATCGCCCGATGAACAAACCGGACCCGCGTCAATCCGTCCTCTTCGGTCAGCCGATACTGGAGATTGGAGACCGCTGGGGTCGACATAAACAGCGGCCCGCATATCTCCAGCAGCGACGGCGGCTTGATGGCCTGCACCACGCCCCAGAAGTGTCCCGCGTCGTTTCCAAGATCGCGAAACCAGCGCCCTCCCGGCCAGGCTTCCAACTTCATAGGCATCGGCCGTTCCGGGGTCGAGTTCAAAGGCCCCATCTGCTCCAGAATCGTCTCGAACACTATGTCGATCGGCGCCGCAATCTCCTCCTCTTTCACAATCTCGAAAACTTGAACCACCTGGTCCTGAATAGTCGCTGCCATTACTCCTCCTTCATTCCGCCGTCGGTTGAAATCATGCGGTCCAGAGCCTTTCGCTCCGCCCGCTCCTTGATCTGACCCAGTTGATGCGTCCAGTAGCGCTCAAACGTCTTTACCCAGTCATGCACCGGCTTCAGCTCGGCCGCATTCAACCGATACATCCGGTGCTGTCCGCGCTTAATCACCGACACCACGCCAACCTTGCGCAAGACCCCCAGGTGCTTCGAAACAGCCGGCTGCGACATCCGCAATCGCACCACTACCTCACCCACCGCGTATTCTTTGCCGTCGGACAGCACACCAATCACCTCGCGCCGTCGGGGCTCCGCGATGGCGTTGAAGACATCCGCCGTTGTTGCCGCTCGTGCCATTCTCTCAATATATACCTATATAGGAATATGTCAAGGAGAATTCGCACAGGCTCAAGTCCCCACTATCCCGCAGCGCGTTTTTCTTGGCTGTTCGGTTGTGAACACGGGAGAGCGAAACCGAACAGCGCTGAGCGGGACCGACGATAGGGCCTGTTGTGTAGATTGAGTGGCTTGGGGGCGAACGCCGATGGCAGGCCGCGTGCTCCTACGAAGGCGACCCATTGTCTTTCCAGGGAGGGCGCTATGCAGACCCTGCTTCAGGATTTTCGATATTCGTTCCGGCAACTGCGAAAGAGCCCGGGATTCACACTGACCGCAGTCATTTCACTGGCGCTGGGGATCGGGGCGACCACGGCGGTCTTCAGCGTGGTGTATGCGGTGCTGATGGACCCGTATCCGTATGCCAACGCCGACCGCATGGTGCATTTGGTGATGCAGAACAAGGCCGGGCAGGACCGGTACACCGCCCTAACGGGTCGACAGATCCAGGAATTGCGGCAGTCGCCGGTGGTCGAAGATTTTATAGGCTTCGACTACCGGAGCCTGGCGGTGACCGGGCACGACCTTCCGGAAGATGTGCAGGGGACTTTGTTCACTTCCAATGCATTCAACTTTTTCGGTGTGCCGCCGCTGCTGGGCCGGGGACTGGTGCCGTCGGATGGTATCGATGGACAGGATCCGCAGCCGGTGGCGGTGCTGGGATACAAGTTCTGGCAGCGACACTTCAATTCCGACCCGTCGGTCGTGGGCAAGACGCTGCAACTGACGCGGAAGAACTACACGATTGTGGGCGTGGCGGCGCCACGGTTTGCGTGGAACGACGGGGATGTCTATCTGCCGGCGAAGCTGCTGGAGGTTCCGGAGCACTTCTACGCCATAACGATGCGCCTGAAACCGGGCGTGACGCACGCGGCGGCTGACGCGGCGCTGCAGCCGCTGATGGAGCAGTTCGCGAAGGAACAGCCGCGGAATTTTCCGGAGCATTTTCAGACGCATGTGCAGGGACTAAACGAGCACTTTGTCGCCGACCTGGGCGGGACGCTGGCGCTGCTGTTCAGCGCGGTCGGACTGCTGCTGGCGATCGGGTGCGGGAATGTTTCGATTCTGCTGTTGGCACGGGGCACGGCGCGGCAGCACGAGTTTGCTGTGCGGGCGGCGATCGGGGCGAGCCGGCGCAGGATTGTGCGGCAACTGCTGACGGAGTCGCTGATGCTGGCTCTGACCGGCACGGTGCTCGGTGTACTGCTCGCTTACCGCCTGCTGGCGGTGATGGTGTCGATGCTGCCGCAGAACCAGTTTCCGCATGAGGCGGCGATACGGATCAACCTGCCGGTGCTGGCGTTCAGCATGGGCGCGGCACTGCTGACGGGGATCCTGTTCGGGCTGTGGCCGGCGCTGCAGTTGTCGCGCCCCGAGGTGAGCCAGGTAATGCAGTCGAGCACGCGCCGCGTTGCCGGCGGGGTCCGCGGGCGCGCGACCCATAATGCGCTGATCGCCGGGCAGATCGCCCTGACTCTGCTGATGCTGGCCGGAGCGAGCGCGGCGATGGAGGGATTTCTGAAGCTGTTGCATACGCCGCTGGGGTACGATCCGCACAACATTATGTCGGTGGGGATTCCGATCCACGATGGTACCTACACGACCTGGGCGGAGCGGTCGGCGTATTTCGAACAGCTTCTAGCGAAGGCTCGGACGGTGCCGGGAGTGACGATGGTGGCGATGTCGTCGAATGCGACTCCTCCGTCGAACGGTTTCGAGACTAAATTTGAGATTCTGGGGCGTCCGGCGACGGAGCAGCAGTTAGCGGGGATCAACATGGTGAGCCCGGAGTATTTCCCGGCGCTCCGGATCAAGCTGGCGCAGGGACGGATCTGGGATGAGACGGAGAATCACAACGCGGCGCATGTGGCGGTGATTAACCAGACGCTGGCGAAACAGTATTTTCCGAATGGCGACGCAATCGGGCATTCACTGAAAGTGGCGACGCTGACGCCTCAGCCGCCGTTCCTGCTGACGGCGGCCGGCGCGAATGACTGGATGCAGATTGTGGGCATCATCGCCGACAAACGCGATGACGGGCTGCGGAACCCGATCAAGCCGGAGGCGTTCCTTCCCTTCACGATGGTCGTGAGCACATATACGCAGATACTGGTGCGATCAGAGGTGCCTCCGCTGTCGCTGGTGCATACGGTGGCGGTACAGGTGAATGCGGTGGATCCGGACCAGCAGGTCATCGGCCAGATCGAGAACCTGGAGCAGTGGATCTCAGACCAGCCGGAGTGGCAGCAGGAGCATCTGGTGGCGTGGATCTTTGGGGCATTTGCGGTGCTGGCGCTGGCGCTGGCGGCGGTTGGGTTGTACAGCGTGGTGTCGTACTCGGTAGAGCAGCGGACGAACGAGTTTGGAATTCGCATGGCACTAGGCGCGCAGCGTGGGCACGTGCTGCGCATCGTCTTCGCATCGACGGTGATGAGTGTGGGCGGCGGGATTCTGAGCGGTGTGGTGCTGACGCTGGCGCTCCATAAGCTTCTGGCTCGATGGGCGGAGGGCAGCTCGCGCGATCCGCTGATCCTGGTTGCGGTGACGGTGTTGCTCGCAACGGTGGCGGCGATTGCATGCGCACTGCCTGCCCGGCGCGCCTCCGAGGTCGATCCCATGGCGGCGCTTCGCTACGAATAGAACGACCACCACGGCCATCAGGATGCCGGCGTCTCCAACTGCGCCAATGCACAAGATCAATTAGTCTTTTATGTGGCATTTGATCTGCGACGTGAGGTGGAAGTGGGTTCGTTCTGGAAGGGCAAGAAGGTCTTCGTGACCGGGGCCACCGGGTTGATGGGTGGCTGGGTGGTAAAGGCGCTGATGCGCGAGAGCGCGGAGATCGTTGCGCTGGTACGCGATCATACGCCGAAAAGCATGGCGGTACGGGAGGGACTGATCGCGCAGATCACCACCGTATCTGGAGACTTGGAATCGTTGCCCACCCTGCAGCGGGTGATCGCGGAGTATGATCCGCATACGGTTTTTCATCTTGCCGCCCAACCGCTGGTACAAGTGGCCAAACGTGACCCAGTGGGCACGCTGCGTACCAACGTGATGGGCACATGGAATGTAATGGAGGCCTGCCGGCTCGCGGGAAACCCGAACGTGGTGGTTGCGTCCTCGGACAAGGCCTACGGCGAGCCCGAAAATTTACCCTATCGCGAAACGCATCCGCTACAGGGGCGGTATCCCTATGATGTTTCGAAGTCCTGCACCGACCTGATCGCGCAGATGTATGCCGCAACCTATGGCGTGAAGACCGCCATTGCGCGCTGCGGCAACCTTTTTGGCGGCGGCGACTTGAACTTCGATCGCACTGTGCCAGGCCTCATCAAGGCAACGCTGGCTAATGAGCGCTTCGTGATTCGCAGCGACGGCAAATTCGTCCGCGATTTTCTTTACGTGAAGGATGCAGCGCGCTCTTACCTGACCTTGGGCGAGCGCCTGGCAGAGGAGGAGTCTATTTCAGGCGAGGCATTCAACTTTAGCCTGGAGGAACGGCTGACGGTTCTGGAAATCGTTCAGATGGCACTCAGGATCATGGGCAGGAGCGATCTGGAGCCCATCATTCAGAATGTCGTGATCACAGAGGTTCGCGAGCAATATCTGGATGCGAGCAAGGCGCGGGAAAGGCTGGGATGGCGCCCGATGTACGGCATGGAAGAGGCAATTCGCGAGACTGTGGACTGGTACCGGGAGCATTTCGCAGCGGTGATGGCTAACGCGGTGTGATCCGAGTTGCGCAGGTCTCGCCCGAAGTCGTGGCCGCGTGGCTCGGATGTCCCTTTGGTCAGGAAGGACACACGAAACATGCTGGGGACAACTTTAAAACTTGAAGTACCCGGCAAACTGAAGCACGCGCGGAGCCGCGGGAGAGGTCGTGCCAAAGCTGGTGATGTAGCCGAACGTACTGCCACCCACTGTCACGTTCGGGTTGGACAGGATCGGGTGATTAAAGACGTTGAATGCCTCGAAGCGAATCTGGAACGCTGATTCCTTATATATGGGGAACGAGCGAAAAATACTGGCATTGACATAGGTTTGACCGGGACCGCGGAATCCGTCGCGAGCGGTGTTGGCAAAGACCGGAGAAGCAATCTCCGATGGCGTCTGGAATCTGTTGTAGGTGGGCTCCACCGGGTTGGCGAACGATGTTGGATCGAACCACGGTTTTCCGCCAGAAACGGCGGTGTTCTTCGGGGTCCGATTATGCCCACCCAGTTGATGATACGGCGCAACTAACTGCGCGTACAACGTATTGCCTGGAGAGTTGAGGGTGTTCGATGTGGGGCTCACGGAGAACGGCGTGCCGCTGATGTGGCTGAGCTGCCCATTCAGCTGGAAGCCGCCAAGGATTACGCCTGGAACACCGCTGGTGGCCCAGCGCTGACCGGGCCCGAACGGCAGGTTATAGATTCCCCAGAATTGCAGGTTGTTCTTGCGATCGTAGACCGCCAAACTCCGGTTCAAGCGAAAATACGCCGGATAGGAGAATGCCGTGCCGGCTGAGCCTGAGCCAGCGCCGTTGTCCTCGTCATCCATCGCTTTCGACCATGTATAGACGAGGCCGAACTGCGCGGAACGACCCGCGAGGCGCGTCAGTTGCGTTTGCAGGCCGTTGTAATTCGCGGAGAAGGCGGGCGCGTTCATCGTGATCCCGCCCGTGTTGTAACAGATGGCGGTGGTGGCGGTGGCGCAGTGTTCGAGGTTTATGGTCTCGTTCGCCGCGAAATTGCACGGATTTGATCCCAGCGGATTCGTATAAAACGGCGAGGAAGGATTGTATTGTCCGTTGGCCATGCAGAGCGTTGAACCGCTCGGCAGCGGCGCGGCATTCAGGGTGTAGCCGGTGAGCTGCCGCACCACCCGGGTGCCCACATAGCCGACGTTCGCGACGAACTTCGCGCCCAGGTCTCCCTGCACGAAGAGGTTCCAGCTCTCGATATAGCCGCGGTGGTAATTCGCCGGAGCCGTGTTGGTCGATCCGCTGACGGGAAGCGACGCGTAACCGGTGGAGTAGTCCGGAAACACCGGCGGCGGAATGCCGTTTGCCAGGGTCAAAGGAGTGCCAGTCGTCGGATCGATTGCGACGGTGCCGGTTGCTGTTCCGCTGTAAGTCGGCGCCAGGTCCTCAGGGAACGCATCGCGCAGGAAGCGCAGGCTGTCCGGATCCGAGGTAATCCCCGCTCCGGTACGAACAACCCAGCGATCGTTCAATCGATAAGCGATTCCGAGACGCGGGAAGATTGTGCCCCAGCTCATGTCGTAGCCGGCATTATGAGGGGCGCTACCCACACCGCCCACAATGACGTTGGCCGTCTGAGGCAAGGTCGGATCAAGCCGATAAACACCGGTATGATCCCGGTATGGCGGAGGATAGAATTCGTAGCGGAGTCCGTAGGTGACGGTCAGCTTTGGAGTCGCCTTCCACTGATCCTGCGCGTATAAGGCAATCTCCGTCCAACGCAGAGAATTAGGGTTAGTGAGCTGCGTCTCCTTCGCCACCGCAATCCCAGTTCCGTTGCCGTTAGGCAGGCCCAGCAGCATATCGGCCAAAGTGTTGTAAACGGTAATCGAGCTCGCCGAATTGGTGGTCATCCCTCCCTGGAACTGGAAGCCGCCGCGCGGGCTGCTGACGCCGCCACCACTGGTCGGCTGAAAATGGTTCAGGTCGAAGTGATAGTACGTGAAGCCGAACTTCATTGCATGCGTGTTCTTGGTCCAGCTCAGGTTCACATCACCGGTGAACTGGTTATCGCGGAAGAGGAAGGGGTTGGCACCGTTGCTGTTCCCGATAGAGGAGAACCCAGTGCTCGAGCCGTTGTTCGCGACGGTTCCAAACGCGAAGGTCGGCTGGCCAATATAGTTGGTTCCCATGCCGTTGGTGCCGGGGATGTGCAGCGTATCAAGTCCGTAGTAGCCGGCCGCGAGGTCGACCGTGGACTGGGCGCCTGTGCGCTGACGGGTATAGCCGAAGTCCCAATCGGCGACCAGGTTGGGACTGAAGACATGGCTGGCGCCAAGCCCGACATTCTGAATGCGGCCGCTTGCCGCTCCGGGCTGGCCCCCGTCAAAGGTGCCGCCACCGGCATTCTGCAGCTCCTGCGGGTCAGTAACGGAAAAGGGTTCGATGGCGTATTTTCCGAATACGGTCGTGCTCTGGTTCGGGACATAGTCGATCCTCGTATCCGACGTGTTTCGGTTATATCCAAGTGTGCCGCTGCCCAGGAAGTCGTTTGCAAGCTGGTTGGCATAGTTTGGATTGGTGATCGACGACGAAATCGGATCAAGCAGCGCCAGCATCGTGAGAGCGGCCGACGATGCCCGCGACGCCGGGATGCAGTTGCATCCATATTCGGATAGGAATGTAGGACGAGAGCCGAGCGGCAGATAGGGTCCCGTACCGCCGGGCTGCGGATCGTAGAGGATGGTGCTGGCGGTTCCGATGTTTGTCACCGCCGAAAAGTCTCCAGTCAGCAGCGGCGTGGTCGGGACCGTCTGGGTTCCTGTAATCAGCTGACGCCGCGTAACCCTCTCGAAATCCTGGAAGAAGAAAAGCTTGTCCCGGCCGGTCAGAATCTTCGGGATGTAAACGGGGCCACCGACTGCGAAGCCATATTCGTCAAAGATATTCTTCGGCACTGTGGGCTGGGCCTGCCGGGTCGCGGTATAGGGACGAGCGCTAATGCCGGCGTCCTGGTAGTACCACCACAGGCTGCCATGCAAGTTTCGGGTACCGCTCTTGGTGATGACATTGATCGAAGCGCCTCCCGCGACGCCCTGCTCAGCGTTAAAGGAGTTAGTCACGATGTTGACTGTCTGGATCGAATCGGCAGGGGGAACGTAGGCCACCAGATAAGGCAGCCAGCCGTACGTATTGATGGCGCCGTCGATCCGCGTTGTGTTGCTCATGTCTTCGACGCCGTTGACGTTGAGCGACATGGCACGCGACGGATTGGAAGCGGTCGAATTCTGTTCCTGGACAGCCGCCGCACCAGGAATCAGCGTGTACAGGGTCTGGTAATTACGGCCCTGGCTGGAAGTGATGGGGAGCTGTCCAATCTGCTCGCTGGTGAGTTCATGGTTTACCTCCGCAGTTTCCGTCTGCAGTATGGGCGTAGTTGTCGTCACCGTCACCGTCTGCGTCGCGCCAGCCGGCTGCAGGGTGGCATCGATGCGCACCTGGCGGTTGATCTCGATATTGATGTTCTGTTGCGTAAATCCCGCAAAACCGGCTGCCCGCAGTGCTACGGTGTACGTGCCCGACGGCAGGTTGTTCACCATGTAGTCGCCCTGAGAGCCGGTAACCGTAGTGCGGACTGCTCCAGTGCCCTGGTTCGTCACTGTCACGGTCACACCCGGTACAACCGCACCGGTTTTGTCGGCAACGGTCCCGATCAGAGTTCCGTAGAGCACATCGGCGATGCCGGCTATGGGCACGGCAGCAAGGACGGCGAGCCAGAGGGCAACGGCGAGCACTCCTGGTCCGGCGTCTCGACGGGTGTACAGCGCCTTAAGAATTACGCGTCCGAACGATTTCATGAGACCTCCCGAATATGTGGAACGGATAACTGGCATTTGCGTGCAAGTGCGAGCCGGAAACATTTCTTCGGTCTGGCTTTGCATCGATGCTTGAGGAAAGGAAAGCATTTTGTTCGAATACTGTACTATTTGTGCCGAACTCAAGCTGCTGTGTTCATTCATTGACAGCGATTTCCAGCTAGGGATTCAGGCGGCAAAGCGAACCGACCGGAGGCCGGATTTCAATAGAGCGAACAATATTGCTCTTTTTTCTAGAGTTGTCAAGAGGACCCTACAAATTATTTCTTAGTTGCAGATAAAAGGCCGAGTCCTGGCAGGAGTGGGACGTGCTAAAATCTGGTTCCTTCACGCTGTGATTAAGTTCGTACCTTGGAGTATTCAGCTGAAGCTTTCCTTGAACCTGGAGTATCCGATTGGGCAATGAACTTTTTGATTTGACGGGAAGGTACGCCGTGGTCGTCGGGGGGACTTCGGGGCTGGGCAGATCGATCGCCCTGGGTCTGGCTTCGGCTGGGGCCGATGTGATCGCCGTCTCCCGCCGAGCCGCGGAAGTAGACCTGATGGCCGGCGAGATTGAAGCCCTGGGCCGGCGGTCGCTGCGGTGTGTCGTCGACGTGCGGGATCGCGCCTCAATCGAAGCCTTGCACAACGAGGCTCGGCGGAAATTCGGACGGGTGGATATCCTGGTAAATTCGGCCGGGATGACGCTGCGCGTTCCTACGCTCGAATGCTCGGAAGAAGACTGGTCGAAGATTCTGGATACCAATTTGACGGGAACGCTGCGCGCCTGCCAGATTTTTGGCCGCAGCATGATTGAGCAGGGCTACGGGCGCATCGTGAACATTGCTTCGCTGGCAACGCTCGTCGCGTTTCGCGATGTGGCGGCGTACGGTGCCAGCAAGGCGGCGGTAGGCGCGCTGACGAAATCGCTGGCAGTGGAGTTTGCGCCCCATGGAGTGACCGTGAACGCCATTGCTCCGGGGATCTTTCCAACCGCCTTGAACGACGAGCTTGTATCGAATACGGACCGGGGGCGCGAACTTCTGATGCGCACTCCGATGAACCGCTTTGGCCGACTCGATGAGGTAGCGGGCGGCGCTATATATCTGGCCTCGGATGCTGCTTCATTTGTGACGGGAGAGATAATCGTGATCGATGGCGGCTATCTGGCAAGCGGGGTAAACCGCTAAAATTCGCAAGTCACGATCACAGGACGGTCGATAACGATTATTCTTGGGTGCTGATGAGCAAGCAGGCAAAACAACCCGGACGCGCGTCAAGGGGCATGCGGCGTGTCGACCTTAGCTACGTCGAGCTGGCGTCGAGTGAAACGGCGCGCCATATTAATCGCGATATCGTGCTGCAGATGATTCGCTCGCGGCAACCGATCTCGCGCGCTGAACTGGCACGGCATTCTGGCCTGCAGCGGAGCACCATCTCGCTGATTATCGAGCAGCTAATCGAAGAAAAGTGGGTGCAGGAGGGCGCGGTCGCACGCAGACCGCGGGGCCGACGGCCTACGCTGCTTGGCCTGAATGAAGATCTCGTGGTCATCGCGGCGGATGTTCATCCTGCGCAGTCGTCGGTCGCAGTTGTGGACCTGAATGGGCGGCTGTTGTCGAGGTCGGTGATTCCATTGAGCGCGGACCCGGCGGCCGCGGTCGAGTTGCTGATCGATTGCATCCTGCGCCTGAAGGCGAACTTTCCGAAGAAATCAGTGGAAGGGATTGGGATCAGTCTCCCGGGGCGCGTCGATCCTAAAACGGAGCGCCTGATCTTTGCGCCCAACCTGCGCTGGCCGGTATTCGACATCAAGAAAGCGATCGAACGAAAGACTGGCCTCCATGTGGCGCTCGAAAACGCAGCTAACGCCTGCCTGCTGGCAGAGCTTTGGTTTGGCCGGATGGATGGCGTGCAGAACGCGGTACTGGTTACCGTTTCTGAAGGCATTGGCACCGGCATTTTTGCAAACGGACACCTGGTAACGGGACAACATGGGATGGCCGGCGAGTTTGGGCATGCTCAGTTGGACCCGAATGGCCCGCTTTGCGCATGCGGGATGAAGGGCTGCTGGGAGACGTTTGCTTCGTGCCGCGCCGCCCTGCACTATTATGTCGATCTGTCGCATCCGTCGAAGGCCATTACTTTTCATCAACTGTTGAGCGCGGCCGAAGGTGGCGATCCGCACGCCGTGGAGGCGCTGGCGAAGCAGGCCTACTACATTGGGCGAGGATTGCGGATGATTCTGGCCGGCCTTTCGCCGGAGGTAATTCTGATTGCGGGTGATGTTACGTCAGCGTGGCGTCGCTTTGGGCCGGTCATCGAAGCACAGATCGCCCAGTTGACGCTGGCAGGGTTGCCGCCGCGATTGATGCCAACGCATGAAGGCGAAGTAGCGCGGCTGCGCGGCGCCGCGGCCCTGGTATTGCAGCAACGGTCGAGCCAGGAAGCCAGTCACGAGCCGCTGCGGAACGCAGAAACACGACGCCGCCCGGCGGCTCGGCAGCGGGCGAAGACTCGGCAGACTACGGGAAAATGACGGGAAGACGGATTGAATATTCTGGACGTGACACCAATGCTGACAGTCGCCGCAATGGAGCCCGCGATTGCGTTCTACCGCGATATTCCCGGCTTCGAATGCGAAGCAGCCACCGATGGCCTGGCCTGCCATGATTCGGGACGCGTGATGATTGACATTGCTCATTTGATGAAGCTATAGTTTGTAGCTCGTACTAAATCGGACTTCGACGGGATCGACAGCGGGCGAAGGCCAGAAACAGCACCGGCGATCGCAACGGGTTATCTGAAAAAGGGGAATAGTGCGAAAGAAAGCGGATTCTATGCGGAGAAAAGCAGGAGTGCTGGCGTTCGCGGTCTTATGCGCATTGTGCTGGAAGGATGGCGTGTGCCAGAACGCGGCTCCTTACATGGATGCTTCCCTGCCCGTGGAAAAGCGCGTTGACGACCTGGTCTCGCGCATGACGCTCGAGGAGAAGGTCTCGCAAATGATGAATGGCGCCAATGCGATTCCGCGACTCGGGGTTCCGAAGTATGACTGGTGGAGTGAGGGGCTGCACGGCATTGCGCGGTCGGGATATGCGACGGTGTTTCCGCAGGCGATAGGCATGGCGGCAACGTGGGACACCAACATGGTTGGGCAGATTGCGACCACCGTTTCGACGGAAGCGCGCGCGAAGTTCAACCAAGCGATGCGGGACAACGTGCACAGCATCTATTTCGGACTGACGATCTGGTCGCCGAATATCAATATCTTTCGCGATCCGCGCTGGGGACGGGGGCAGGAGACTTACGGCGAAGATCCATTTCTCACCAGTCGCCTCGGTGTTGCGTTCGTGAAGGGTCTGCAGGGAGACGACGTCAGATATCTCAAGACCGTCGCGACCCCGAAGCACTTTGCCGTCCACAGCGGGCCGGAGTCGGAGCGGCATCGCTTTAACGTCGATCCTTCGGCGCACGATCTTGAAGACACTTACCTGCCAGCGTTTCGAGCCACAGTGACCGAGGCGCAAGCAGATTCAGTAATGTGCGCCTATAACGCCGTCGATGGTGCGCCGGCCTGCGCCAGCAAGATGCTGCTGGAGCAGACACTGCGCGAAGACTGGGGATTCAATGGATACGTCACATCGGATTGTGGCGCGATCGATGACTTCTTTCATCAGGATGGGCACAAGTATTCGCCGGACGCGGAACATGCTGCGGCGGCGGGTGTGCTGGCTGGTACCGACACGAATTGCGGCGACACCTACACGGCGTTGGTGAAGGCGGTCCAGGACGGGCTGGTTTCCGAGAGCGCGATTGACACGGCTGTAAAGCGGCTTTTCACGGCGCGATTCAGGCTAGGTTTGTTCGATCCCGAAAGGAAGGTACCTTATGCGCAGATTCCGTATGGCGAGGATGATTCGGCAGCGCACCGTGCGCTGGCATTGAAGGCCGCTCGTGAATCGATGGTGTTGCTGAAGAACGAGAACGATTTTCTGCCGCTGAAGCCGGGAGTGAAGACAATCGCCGTGGTTGGTCCGAACGCGACCGCGCTGGCGGCGCTCGAAGGAAATTACAACGCGGTGCCATCGCGCCCTGTGACGCCGCTGGAGGGGATTCGCGAGGAGTTTCATGGTGCAACGGTGACTTATGCGCAGGGCTCTCCGTATGTGGAGGGGTTGCCAGTGCAGATCCCGCGCACGGCGCTGCGTCCTTCTCCGGGTTCGACGGAGCAAGGCCTGAAGGCGGAGTATTTTGCTTCGTCAGAACTGAGCGGCCTGCCCGTCCTGGCCCGCGTCGATCCGGAGATCGACTTTGACTGGAATGCGGCGAGCCCTGCGCCTGGCTTGTCTGCGAAGGATTTTGGCGTGCGGTGGAGTGGAACGATTACTGTGCCCGCTGCAGGGGACTACCCCTTCCGCATCACGCTGGCGCACTGTTATCCCTGTGAGGATCGCGAAAGCTACAAGGTTTACCTCGATGGCAAAGAGGTAGCCAGTTATGCAAGCAGCGAGAAGTCAAAGTCGCGTCCGAGCACGACTCCCGATTTTCAACTGCACTTCGCCGACACGCAACCGCACGTATTCCGCATGGAGTACGGACATCACGCCGAATTGTTTGGGGCAGGGGTGACGCTGAACTGGACACCTCCTGTAGAGCCATTGCGCACAGAAGCTGTGGCTGCTGCGCAAGGCGCGGATGTTGTGCTGGCGTTTGTGGGACTCTCGCCTGATCTTGAGGGCGAAGAGATGCCTGTACATGTGGAGGGATTCTCGGGCGGCGACCGTACGGACATCCAGCTGCCCAAGGCGCAGGAGGATCTGCTCGAAGCGATTGCCGCAACCGGCAAACCGCTGGTCGTGGTGCTGATGAACGGCAGCGCGCTTGCAGTGAACTGGCCGCAGCAGCACGCACAGGCCGTGGTTGAGGCGTGGTATCCGGGCGAGGCGGGCGGCCAGGCGATTGCGGAGACGCTGGATGGGAAGAACAATCCGGGCGGCAGGCTGCCGGTGACTTTCTACCGCTCCATCGACCAGCTCCCCGGGTTCGAAGACTACGCGATGAAGGAGAGAACTTATCGCTACTTCCGCGGAATTCCGCTCTATGGCTTCGGCTACGGTCTGAGTTACACGCAGTTCACCTACACCGACTTACAGCTTTCGTCGAAGACGGTGAAAGCAGGCGCACCGCTTACCGTCGAGGCAGATGTCCGCAATACGGGCAAGCGTGCGGGCGATGAGGTGGTTGAGTTGTATCTGACGCCGCCAGCGAGCGACGTATCACCGGTCCGCGAACTGAAGGCGTTCCAGCGCGTGCATATCGATCCGGGCGCAGTGAGTCATGTGAAGTTTCAGCTTGATCCGCGGCAGTTGAGCGAAGTGGACGCGGCAGGCAAGCGCAGCGTACAGCCGGGAACGTATGGAATCTTTGTCGGCGGCGCACAGCCCGCGCCAGGCACCGGACAGAGCGGCGAGCTCTCCATTGAGGGAAGCTCGCCCCTACCGCGCTAAAGGGGCGACACCGTGCGCCGTTTGAGATTAGCGCTGCTCGGAGTGCTGTTGCTGAATGGCGCGTGCGCCACGGCAGAGACGGGCGCAGAAGGATGGCTACGATATGCGCCAATCCAGGACGCACGCGCAAAGGCGCAGTACAGTACGCTTCCGGACAGCGTCATCTCACTCGACAAATCACCAGTAGTGCAAAACGCAGCGAACGAATTGGTGCGCGGCGCCGGCGGCATGCTCGGGCGAAAGTTGCGCTTGGAGGGCACCATTCCGGGCGATGGCGCATTTGTGCTTGGTACAGTTACAGAATTGCGGGCGGCGTTTCCACGCTGGAAGCTTGCAGCGCAATTGCGGCCGGAAGGCTATGCGCTGGCGACGGTCCGCGAACACGGCCACACTTTCTGGCTGATCGCCGGAGCCGGTGCGCGCGGCGTGCTCTACGGGACATTTCGTTTATTGCAGGAGATTGCGGAGCAGCACGATCTGCGTACGCTCGCCGCGGGTGAATCGCCTTCGACGCCGGTACGCTGGGTTGACGAGTGGGACAACCTCAACGGCAGCATCGAGCGCGGCTATGCTGGACGGTCGATTTTCTTCGACGAAGGGAACGTTCGAAGCGATCTGACACGCGCCGGGGAATATGCTCGGTTGCTGGCTTCCGTCGGGATCAATGGCTGCACGATCAACAACGTGAACGCCGACCTGAAGATGCTGACGCCGGAGATGATCCGGCAAGTAGCGCGGGTGGCCGATGTTTTTCGGCCGTGGGGAGTACGGCTCGCTATCGCCGTTGACCTGAGCAGCCCGAAGGTAGTGGGTGGGCTGGATACTTTCGATCCGCTGGATGCACAGGTTATCGCGTGGTGGAAGAGAACGGTCGATGATTTATATGCGCAGATTCCGGATCTCGGCGGCTTTGTGGTGAAGGCGGATTCGGAAGGACGGGCGGGACCGTCGCAGTATGGGCGGACTCCGATGGACGCAGCGAATCTGCTGGCTCGCGCGCTCAAGCCGCACGGTGGAGTTCTGCTGTACCGGGCATTTGTCTACAACCATCATCTCGACTGGCGCGATCCGAAGGCGGACCGGGCGCGGGCAGCCTACGACATCTTCCATCCGCTCGACGGCAAATTCGACGACAACGTGATTGTGCAAATCAAGCACGGACCAGTCGATTTTCAGGTGCGGGAGCCGGTGTCGCCGCTGTTCGCAGGGCTACAACACACGAACGAAGCCATCGAACTACAGATCACGCAGGAATATACCGGGCAGCAGAGGCACCTAGTGTTTCTGGTCCCGATGTGGAAAGAAGTTCTGGATTTCGATTTGCGCGCCGAGAATCAACACACGCCAGTAAAGGAAATTATCGAGGGCAAAGCCTTCGACAAGCCGCTGGGCGGATTTTCCGGAGTGGCGAATGTGGGGCTCGATGCGAACTGGCTCGGGCATCCCATGGCAATGGCGAATCTCTACGGCTTTGGACGGCTGGCGTGGAATCCCGACGCGACACCGCAAGTGATCGCCGATGACTGGACGCGCTTGACCTTCGGGAACGATCTAACCGCTGTTCATACGATTGATGACGTGCTGCTCTCTTCATGGCCAATTTATGAGCAGTACACCGGTCCGTTGGGGTTGGGCACGCTGACCGACATTCTGCACTCGCACTACGGGCCAGGAATTGAGTCGGCGGAGAGAAATGGGTGGGGGCAGTGGATTCGCGCGGATCACGAAGGCGTGGGGATGGATCGAACGGTGGCGACGGGGACGGGCTACATCGGGCAGTATCCGCCAGAAGTGGCGAGCATGTACGAGTCGCTCGCGACGTGTCCCGATGCCCTGCTGCTGTTCATGCATCATGTGGCGTATACGTACAACCTGCACTCCGGCAAGACGGTAATCCAGCATATTTACGACTCGCACTATTACGGCGCAGCCGGTGCGGCGAATCTGGTGACGGAGTGGCAGAGCTTGAAGGGCCGCATCGATGATGAACGGTATCAGAAGGTGTTGGCGCTCACGGAGTACCAGGCAGGGCATGCCATTGTATGGCGCGACGCGGTGAATCAGTGGTTCTACAAAATGTCGGGCATCGCGGATGCGATGGGCCGTGTGGGACATGATCCGGATCGGATCGAAGCGGAAAGTATGCACCTCGATGGTTATGTGCCAGTGGACGTGACTCCCTGGGAGACGGCATCGGGCGGCGGGGGTGTCGTGTGCAAGAGCCAAGCCGCGTGTACGGCGACGAGTGTCTTCAACCGCACCGCGGGGAACTACGATATTGCCGTGCAGTACTTCGACTTTCGGCACGGCGTGTCGACTTATAACTTGTATCTCAACGGCAATTTGCTCAAGGAATGGCGCGCAGACAATTCTCTTCCGGGGGAGCAGATGAATGGCGATACATCGACGCGGATAACGCTGGAGGGGATTGCTTTGAAACCAGGAGACATATTGAAGATCGACGGCCATCCGGATAGTGGCGAGCCTGCTCCGCTGGACTACGTGGAGATTACGGCCTCCGAAGGTGGTGTTCATCAATAGCCGCTCCAAACGAGGAACGTTTATGAAGATTGCCAATGCCTCCGTCATCGTATGCTCTCCGGGACGAAATTTCGTCACGCTCAAGATAGAGACCGATGAGGGTATTTATGGCCTCGGAGATGCAACCCTCAATGGTCGGGAGCTTGCAGTTGTGAGTTATCTTACCGAGCATGTTATCCCTTGCCTGATCGGTCGCGATCCTTTTCAGACGGAAGATATCTGGCAATATCTATATCGCGGCGCATACTGGCGGCGCGGTCCTGTCACCATGTCCGCGATCGGCGCGGTCGACATGGCGCTTTGGGATATCAAAGGAAAGGCGCTGAACACTCCTGTGTACAACCTCCTGGGCGGTAAGAGCCGTAACGGCGTCCTGGTCTACGCGCATGCCAACGGAGCAGACATAGAAGAGACCATCGACGCTGTCGGAGGGAAGATCGAGCTGGGATATCTGGCGGTAAGAGCGCAGAGCGGTGTCCCCGGACTCGATTCGACATACGGCGTAGCCAAAGGGAACAAACCTTACGAGCCGGCCGAGCGGGGTCTGCCCTCGGAGAGCCTGTGGTCAACGGAGAAATATCTCCGGTCGGTACCGGAGTTATTCGAGCGCCTGCGCAAGCAGTTTGGCGAGGATGTGCATCTGCTGCACGACTGTCACCACAGGCTGACGCCAATTGAGGCCGCTCGGCTGGGAAAGGAGCTGGAACCTCATCATCTTTTCTGGATGGAAGATCCCGTGCCGGCTGAGTTACAAGAGGGCTTTAAGGTTATCCGTCAACATACAACGACTCCGATCGCCACGGGAGAAGTTTTCAATACGATCTGGGACGCACAGGAGTTGATTCGCGAGCAGTGGATTGACTATATCCGGATGACGGTGACGCATGCCGGCGGCCTTACTGCGCTGAAAAAGATCGCGGATTTTGCGGCGTTGTTTCATGTTCGCACGGGCTGTCATGGCGCGACGGATCTTTCGCCCGTGAGTATGGCGGCAGCGCTCCATTTTGGCCTGGCGATCCACAACCTTGGCATTCAGGAGCACATGCCGCACACTGCGGAGACCTATTCTGTATTCCCGCATGGTTACGCTTTTGAAGAAGGCTACATGTATCCGGGCGACGCTCCTGGTCTTGGGGTAGAGATCGACGAAAAGCTGGCGGCGACGTATCCATATCAACGCGCGTATTTGCCGATTAACCGGAAGCTGGATGGGACGCTGTTCGATTGGTAAAAATTTTGTTCTGCAAGAAGAAGGCCGAACCTCTCCGGACGGCGAGCCCTCTTCCCTTCTTCGCTCGCCTTATCGGGTGAAGGCAAAGGCTGACGAGCAAACCTTCACATCCGGGAGTAGACAACCTGATTGGGTATCGGCAGACTCACCCGTGACAATGACACGGCTGCGTCGCCTGCTTCCACTTCGACTCTGTCGTTCGGAGCGTAGCACAGGCATGGCTAGCGCAGTTTCGCTGCGATGACCAGAAAATTGCAGCATTCGCACCTTTGTTACGGTAGCTTTACAGCAGCGGCTTCTCCGAGATCCTTGGCATCCGTTACTCCAGGAGCGTGAGGGTGGATGGGCATACAGGTTGCTCTGAATCACCGGACGGAATACCGGTACGACAAGGCGGTCACACTCGGGCCGCAGGTTATACGGTTGCGTCCTGCCCCGCATTGTCGAACGCCGATCCTCAGCTATTCGCTTAACGTCACTCCCGCCGAACATCTCCTCAATTGGCAGCTGGACGTTCACCACAATCATATGGCGCGCGTCTTTTTCCAAAACAAGGCGAACGAGTTTGTAGTTGAGGTGAACCTCGTTGCGGAGCTTTCGCCCTTCAATCCCTTCGATTTCTTTCTGGAACCAGGAGTCGAAGAGTATCCGTTCTTGTATGCGCCGGAGTTGGCCAAGGATTTAGAGCCCTATCGCCCGTCTGAACAGGCCGGTCCTCTCCTGCAGGTTTTTCTCGACAAGGTTTCCGCCGAAAAGCGCGGAACAATCGGCTTTCTGGTCGACCTGAATCGAAGGGTGCGAGACGAAATCGGCTATGTGACGCGGCTGGACCCAGGTGTCCAGACATGCGAGCAGACTCTTGAACAACGCATGGGATCCTGCCGCGACTCGGCGTGGCTGTTGGTGCAGATTCTTCGCCATCTGGGAATTGCCGCGCGCTTCGTCTCGGGGTACCTGATTCAGACGGCGGCAAACGAGCCGGCTCCAGACGATCCCAACAGTCCGCGAACCGACTCGGCGGATTTCCATGCCTGGGCAGAGGCTTTTTTGCCGGGCGCTGGTTGGATCGGGATGGATCCGACCTCAGGCCTGTTCGCCGGCGAGGGTCACATTCCGCTCGTCTGCTCGCCAAACGTTTCAAAGGCCGCGCCGATTGAGGGCACGGTCGAGCCGGCCAACGTGGAGTTCAACTACTCTATGTCCATTCGCCGCCTAAATGACACCCCACGGCCGTCAAGGCCTTTCAGCGATGAGGATTGGGCGCGCGTTGAACTGGTTGCGCATAGTGTGGACGCGGACCTGAAGGCGCAGGATGTGCGATTGACCATGGGCGGCGAGCCTACCTTCGTCGGCATCGACGAGTCGGAAAGCCCGCAATGGAACATCGATGCGCTGGGACCGATGAAGCGAACCCGCGGATTGGCGCTCATCCAATGCCTCCGTGAGAAGACAGCGCCCGGAGGGATGCTTCACTACGGACAGGGCAAATGGTATCCCGGCGAGCCGCTGCCGCGCTGGGCGCTGAGCTGCTTCTGGCGCAGCGACGGCGTCCCGGTCTGGGAGAATGTCGATCTCATAGCGCGAGAAGATCAGGACTACGATCAGCACCATGGCTTCGGCGCAGCCGATGCTCTCGAGTTTATGAAAGCGCTCACGCGCCGGCTGCAGGTGAGTGTCGAAAACGTGTTGCCTGCCTACAATGCCGAGGCCGAATCGCCGGAGCCTGCTGGCTACATTTTGCCGATTCGCCGCCGGCAGCCGGGTGACCGGTTGTGCTGGTCGAGCCAGCTGTGGTTTCCTCGCCCGGAGCGTCTGCTGCTGACGCCGGGGGATTCTCCCATCGGCTACCGCATATCGCCCGAGTCGATGCCCTGGGTGGTGCCGGACGAGATTCAATACGAGCATGAGGCTGCCCCATTCGCAGACTGGGCCAGGCTCCCGCCGCACCCGGCGCGGCGCATGGATCTCTTTGAGAAAATTCCCGGGGCCGACGCGCTGCCCGCACTCTCAAGCACCGCGGAAACGGCGACTGAGTTGATCCGGCCATCACTGTGCGTGCAGGCCCGAGGAGGACGCCTGCATGTGTTTCTGCCCTACGCATCCAAGCTCGCGGACTATCTCGAACTGCTCGCCGCCGTCGAGGATACCTGTCAGTATCTACAGAAGCCCGTTTGGTTGGAGGGCTATGCTCCGCCTTCAGACCCGCGGCTGCGATCGTTCAGCGTCACTCCCGATCCAGGCGTTCTCGAAGTAAACCTGCCGCCTGCCAGCAACTGGGATGAGCTCGAACAGATCAACACCGTACTCTTTGAGGAAGCGCGCCGTAACCGGTTGACCGCCGAGAAATTCGCCTACGACGGCGGCCATATCGCTACCGGCGGCGGGAGCCATATCGTGATCGGCGGAGCGACGGTCCTGGATAGCCCCTTTCTGCGCCGCCCGGATTTACTGCGCAGCTTGGTGACGTTCTGGCAGAACCATCCGTCGCTGTCGTATCTGTTTTCCGGCATGTATGTCGGTCCGACGAGCCAGTATCCGCGCGTAGACGAGGCGCGTATGGATGCCTTGTATGAGCTGGAGGTCGCATTCAGTCACTTGCCATCCAACGACTGCCCGCCGTGGATCCTGGATGGATTGTTCCGCAACCTGCTTGTCGATGTCACTGGAAACTCGCATCGCGCCGAATTTTGCATTGATAAGCTCTATCCGCCGGTGGGTCTCGGACTGCGTCTTGGCCTTCTCGAATTGCGCGCCTTCGAAATGGCTCCGCATGTCAGAATGGGACTCGTAGAGATGCTGCTCATTCGCTCTCTGGTTTCTATGTTTTGGAAACGGCCATTCCAAGGCAGCCTGGTCCGTTGGGGCACAACGCTCCATGACCGATTCATGCTGCCGCATTTTGTCAGATGCGACTTTTTCGATGTGCTCGACCAGCTGCGCGGACACGGGCACAACTTCGAGGATCAGTGGTTTGCCGCACAACTGGAGTTTCGCTTTCCGAAGATCGGATCGATCGCGGCGGAGGGAGTCGAACTCGAGCTGCGCCATGCACTCGAACCCTGGAACGTGCTTGCGGAAGAGACGACCTCCGGCCGAACCGTTCGCACTGTGGACTCGTCGCTTGAACGGATAGAGGTGAAAGTGTCTGGACTCACGACGGAATCCCGCTACGTTGTCACATGCAATGGACGCAGGGTGCCGCTCCAGCCCACGGTTGCACCGGGCGAGGCGGTGGCAGCCGTACGGTTTCGCGCCCGACGGCTGTCGGCGGCGTTACATCCCACCATCCCCGTGCATGCCCCCCTGGTCTTCGATCTGATCGATCGCTGGAAAGAGCGATCGATTGGCCGATGTACCTACCATGCGGTACCGTCCGACAGCCGCATTTACACGGTCCGGCCAGCCAACGCAGCAGAGGCCGAAGGCCGACGTAGGGAACGCTTTCAAACGCCCACTCCTCCTCCTGGCCCGATGCCGACGCCTGTGGAAGAGACCAACCCAATCTATCCCATGACATTGGACCTGCGGGTGCCAGCGCCGGGCGAGAAGACCCACTCCGAAAAGCCGGAGCTTTTCTCATGACTGTGGATCTTTATCAGAATCCGCTCCGCTTCGGAGTCGCCTATGACGAGCTGTCGGCTGATGGCGTGACTCCACGGCCGCACTGGAATCACCTGATGGAGTCGCTTCGGACCCTCGGCCCGGAAGAGCTGGAGCGGCGCTGGAGCCGCGCCGAGCGGCGCATCCGTGAGAACGGGATCACGTACAACATTTACAGCGATCCGCTTGGGGCCAATCGTCCCTGGAGAATCGATATCGTTCCGCTGCTGATTCCAGCGGATGAGTGGCGCTACATCGAAGGCGGCATCATTCAACGGGCCCGGTTGCTGAGCCAGCTTCTGGAAGATTTGTACGGACCACAGGATCTCGTGACACAAGGCCGCTTTCCTGCTGCTCTTCTTTACGCAAACCCGGCATTTCTTCGGCCGATGGTGGGCGTGCGCGTTCCGGCGCACAGCTATCTGCACATGCTGGCCGTCGATCTGGCGCGTTCGCGCGACGGCCAGTGGTGGGTGCTGGCCGATCGCACGCAGGCGCCTTCAGGCAGCGGCTACGCACTGGAGAACCGCACCATTGTCTCCGACGTTCTTCCGGATCTCTTCCGTACCTCGAACGTGTTGCGCCTCGCCCCCTTCTTTCGGGCACAGCGCGAAGCGCTCACCAGCCTGGCCGAGTGCAACAATCCGCGAATCGTATTGCTTACCCCCGGACCATACAACGAAACCTATTTCGAACATTCGTATATCGCGAAATACCTGGGATTCACCCTGGTCGAGGGGGCCGACCTGACGGTCCGCGACCGTCACGTATACCTGAAGACCGTTGACGGCCTGGAACAGGTGGATGTCATTTTACGCCGCGTGGACGACAGCTTTTGCGACCCTCTCGAGCTGCGTGGTGAATCGCTCCTAGGCGTGCCCGGCCTGGTCGACGCCATCGTGGCGGGAAACGTGAAAGTCGCGAACGCACTGGGGAGCGGGCTCATTGAGACGGCCGCAATAATGCCCTTTCTTCCCGGCCTCTCCACGCGCCTGCTTGGCGAGAAGCTCAAACTTCCTTCCGTCGCAACCTGGTGGTGCGGGCAGACGTATGCGCTCGATTGGGTGCTCGATCATCTCGATTCGGTAGTGGTGAAACCGGCCTTTCCGTCACGCGGAATGGAGCCGGTCTTCGGGGCCGAACTGCCGCAAACCGAAAAGAGCAAGTTTGCTGAGCAATTGCGAGCCCGCCCGCATGAGTACGTGGCGCAGGAACAGATCGCCTTGTCCACCGCGCCGGTGTGGGACAACGGATGCCTCAACTCACGCAGCGTGGTTCTGCGTACCTATGTGCTCAATACAGGTAACGGATGGATCGCGATTCCAGGAGGCTTGGTGCGGGTTGCCGAAGCGGAAGGGTCGGTCGTCTCGATGCAGCGAGGCGGGCATAGCAAGGATGCATGGGTTTTGTGGGATGGCCCCGTGGATACGTTCAGCATGCTGCGTCCGCGCAGTGAGCCGGTGGAGTTGCGCCGGGTCTCGCGGGTTGTGCCCAGCAGCGTGGCCGACAATGTTTACTGGCTGGGCCGATATGCCGAGCGGGCGGAAAACATTGCCCGAATCCTGCGCTCGATGATCCCTCGCGTGCGGCGCGCCGAGGAGGCGGAGCTTGCCTGCCTTCTCCGCCTGCATAGTTGTATGGAGTCGAGACACAGCAAGCTGCCTAAGGCCAAAGACAGGCGGCCGACTTCCCTTGACCTCGAACAGGAAATGATCTCGATGTTGACAGATGCCAAGCGGCCGGACAGCCTGACTTGCACTCTGCAAGAAGTGTCCCGGGTTGGAGGAAATGTTCGCGAGCGCTTGTCGGCCGATATGATGTTCCTCATCGGCCAACTGCGAGACTCGATTCAGATCGAGCATGGCACTCAGTTTCTCGAGTATCCGACGATGCTGACCGCTTGCCTGGAGCTGCTTTCAGCATTTTCCGGAATGGAGCGCGAAAACATCAATCGCGGATTAGGCTGGCTGTTCCTGAGCATCGGCCGCCGTCTGGAACGCGCGATCTATCTGACGCGGCAGCTACGCGAGATCACCACGCCGCTTGCCGAGCAGGACTGGTTGCTCCTGGAATGCCTGCTTGAGGTAGCGGACAGCTCTATGACCTATCGCACTCGCTACTACACGACTTTGCAACCGTTAGCTGTCCTGGATGTGCTCATGGCGGATGAGACGAATCCCCGATCTCTTGACTTTCAACTGAGCCACCTTTTGGAGCTCTACCAAAAACTTCCCCGGCTCCTGTCCGATGACTTGCAGGCGATGCGGGACGCGCTGACATTATTGCGCGGTTTCGACTTGCGGGAGTTGAAGTACCCGTTGCCAGGCGCCTCGGCGACGAACGGTTCCGATGGGCTCTCGCGGCTGGAGCGATTCCTCAGAGAACTGGAACGACTCCTGCCTTCGTGGTCGAATAACTTATCGAGCAGGTACTTCAGCCATGCTCGCACCTTGCCGATCACGATAGGCCAATGAATTACAGAATCGTTCACCGGACCACGTACAGATACAAGTATCCGGTCTCGGTCGGAAATCATGTGGCCTGCCTCACGCCGCGTCTGTTGCCGCACCAGCAGTTGACGCGGAGCGAATTGCACATTCAACCGACTCCGGCAACGCGCACTGAGCGGATGGATTATTTCGGGAACCTTCTCTGCTTTTTCACGGTGCAGGAGCCACACAAGGAATTAGTGGTGGAGGCGCGTAGCGAGGTTACGATGATGGGACACGCGCCGCCCTCGCCGCAGCAGTCGCTGCCTTGGGAAGAGGCAGCCAGATCGCTTCCCAACGATCAAAGTCCTGCGGGGCTTGATGCTTACCAGTTTGGATTTGAGTCGCCGCGCATCAGGGTACGGCCGGAGTTTGCGTCTTACGCTCTGCAGTCGTTTAGGCCTCGCCGTACGATGCCGGAGTCGCTTCTGGATCTGACCGCACGCATCCACAAGGACTTTCGCTTCGATGCAAAAGTGACAAACGTGCGGACGCCCACCGAAGTGGTCTTTCGGAAACGGCGGGGCGTGTGCCAGGATTTCGCGCACCTGCAGATCGCCTGCCTGCGCTCGGTGAATATCGCAGCGCGCTATGTGAGTGGATACCTTCGAACCTATCCGCCTCCTGGACAACCAAGGCTCGTGGGAGCCGATGCCTCCCATGCGTGGGTTTCCGCCTATTGTCCAGGAATCGGCTGGCTTGATATGGATCCCACGAACAACCTTGTCCCCTCGGACGGCCATGTGACGCTGGCCTGGGGGAGAGATTATGGCGACGTAAGTCCCCTGCGCGGCTTAATTCTCGGTGGTGGAGCTCATACTCTCAAAGTCGCTGTGGACATGGAGCCGCTCGATTCTTAGATTTCGGCAGATCCATTGCCAGGTGCGGTGCGGACCTGTCGGAACTTCTGTCTCGAGAAGCATCGGTGCCCCTATTGAAGGGTAGACTTGCAGAGATGCCACCCGTAAACCAGCAAGGTCAAGTCATTGCTTCATCCGAGCCCCCGACCGGTGGGGCTGTACGCCTTCATCGGACCCTGAAGCTTTGGAACCTCATCATCATCGGCATGGTGATCATCCAACCGACTGCGCCCATGGGAATTTACGGCGTCATCAGCAACAAGGCCCATGGTCACGTCGTCACCACGATTCTTATCGCCATGGTCGCCATGCTGTTTACGGCAATCAGCTACGGACGAATGGCGCGAGTCTATCCCAGCGCGGGTTCGGCTTACACCTACGTAGGCCAGGAGATGCATTCTGCCCTCGGCTATGTCGTTGGTTGGGGCATGGTGATGGATTATCTTTTGAATCCGCTGATCTGTACGGCTTTCTGCGCAAAGGCCGCGATGAATATTCTCCCCGGTATCTCTTATTATCTCTGGATAATTATCTTTGCAGCATTCTTTACGTGGGTGAATCTGCGTGGCATCAAGACGTCAGCGCGCTTGAATGAGGCGTTGTGCGGCGGCATGGTGCTTGTCGTTCTGCTGTTCCTTGCCAGTGTGATTCGCTCTGTGTGGCACGTTCAGCATGACCCCGGATTCTTCACCCATCCGTTCTACCAGCCGGATACCTTCCACCCGTCAGCCATCTTTGCCGGAACCTCCGTTGCCGTGCTTACCTACATCGGCTTCGACGCCGTGTCCACTCTTTCCGAGGAGGTTGAGAATCCACGCCGCAACATTCTTCTTGCCACCGTACTGGTGTGCCTGATCACCGGCCTGTTATCAGGACTCGAAGTCTATGCCGCACAACTTATCTGGGGATCGAAGCCATTCCCGAGCGATCAGGTCGAGTCGGCCTTCGCCCTTCTCTCGCGTCAGACCGGGGGCGCTATTCTCTTCCAGATCATCAACTTTACGCTGCTGGTGGCGAACATGGGTTCAGGTATGGGTTCGCAACTCGCCGCGGGGCGGCTCCTCTACGGCATGGGACGAGGGAATGCTCTGCCTAAGTCCTTCTTCGGTGCGATCGAACCTCGATACCGTGTTCCACGCAATAACGTTTTGATTGTCGGGGCTTTTGCGCTCGCTGGAGCCGGCATGCTTGAGTTCTTTGCCAGCAAGCTGGGCGGGGGCGCATACGAAATCGGCGCCGAGGCGCTCAATTTCGGCGCATTTATAGCCTTCATGGGCGTGAATGCCGCAGCCTTCGCTCACCATCTTCGGGGCGAGAAAAGCAGAAACCTCAGCGGCTTCATTGTTCCTGTTCTAGGATTCGTGATCTGTGCGTTCATCTGGGTTCATCTCAGCCGTCCGGCACTCCTTCTGGGGACAATCTGGATGGTCGCCGGCATCACTTACGGAGCGTTCCGAACACGCGGCTTCCGATCAGAACTGGTCACCTTTGAGATCCCTTCGGACGTGGCCTGACGAGCCACTATATAAGAAGTGATTCTTGACGCCTCCCCCTCCATCACCGCAGATCCAGATTGTTGGTGCCGGCGTGCAGCGTGCTTTCCTTGCCATTCCAGACGATTACTCCGGGAACTCCTTCAGGCATGATGACCGTGGCATTCAGAGCGCCTCCATTGCGGCGGTAATTCATGGTGATCTTCCCGCGCGGGTGAGGATAAGTGGCCTCAAGCTGTGTCAGAGGCCCGAGATGCGGGGCGATTCTCACCTTGGCGAAGCCCGGTGCGGCCGGCTCAACTCCCGCGACCAGCGTTAGGAGGTCGTAGATCGGATGGGCGCTCCAGGCGTGCGAGTCGGAGCGGGTATTGCCGGGGACTTCGGGCCAGGTGCTGAAGTGCAACGGCAGCAGTGCTCGCCACGGAGCGAGTGAATCGACATAGCGGTCGGCCATGCCCGCGTGGTCAAGGGTCCGTGCCAGGTAGAAGCGAAAATAGTAAGTGGCAGCAAGGACATCCCCCTCGTCGCGTCCAGGCTGGATCGTAAAAATGCGCTCGAGCAGCGCTCTCTGGGCGGACGCCGGAACCACGTCATATAGCACGGCGAGAATATTTGCCTGCTGGCTGAAGGCCGTCTTCTCAGGTGTGTCGGCGAGTAGCTGGCGCTTCTCGTCCCAGCACTTGCCGTAAAGACTGGCCCTCATTTCTTCTGCTCGCCCTTTATATTGCTGGGCAAAATATGCATTTCCCAGGGAAGACTCCAGTTCCGTTGCCTGGCCCAAAGCGCCCAGATATTCAAGCGAGGTTATGCACGACTCTCCCGATGGACCATAGGTTGGCAGGGTTTTACCTTCCGAGGTCCAGTCGATGAAACTCCACCATGGCAGCTTGCGCAGCAGGTGGTCCGGAGCCTCCTGCTGGACAAACCACGCAAGAACGGCGCGGGAACCGGGAAGTGCCTCCCGCACAAAGTCGGCGTCCGGGCGATACATCCAGTAATCGTGGAGCATGCCGATCCACAAAAGCGAAAACGGCGGAATGATCTGCGGCTGCGAGTTTGGATAACGGCTCTCGGTGATGCCCTCCGGCCGCCGTGACTCGTCGAACGCGCGAATGGCTTGACGCGCCAGCCGATCATCGCTGGTTACCGCATAGGAGATGAGCGCCTGGAGCCGGGTGTCGCCGATGTACTGGAGCTGTTCATAGTACGGCGTGTCCATGTAGGTTTCGTGCGCGTCCAGCGTGGCCGTTCGCCAGCTGATCTCCCAGATTTTCGCGAGCTCCGGGTCGGCCGAGCGGAAAGACGCCCGCTCCTGAAAGGGATACATGGTCGCGTGTGCCGCGATACTCCGAAGTGTCAACGGTTCGCTTCCGGTCGTGATATCGAGATCGAGATACCGCCAGGTCCGCCACCACAGCGTTTCAAAGATACGCTGCTGGCCTCCGTCGGGCAGAAATTCGTCCCTGACGCCGAGCGCGACGCGATCGCCGACTTCGTCGCGGTCGCCCTTCTGATGTTTACTGTCATACAGCGCTTCGGAATAGGTGATTCCGATGCGCGCGCCATTGCCGCCATCCACGGCGAGCGCAGGATAGGCGGTGATCAGCGTGCCACGGTCCAGCAGCACATGGACTTTGTTGTTTGCCGGAATCGTGACGGGCTGCGCCGGAAAACCCGCGGCTCCCTCCAGACCGCTGCGGACAACATGGCCCGGATCGGTCGCCTCATACGTCATGTGCGGCAGCGTGTCCGGCACCAGGCCCCACGGCGTGTCGCTGGTGGAGTCGGCATCGCGGGCGACCCCGGAGGAGGTGTTTTCGCGCATCGGCGAGGCCGCCTCGACCCAGACCCCGCGCGAGGCCGGTGTCTGCCAATCCCAGTCGTATTTGTCGCCATAGACGCGCTCGCCGGGACCACACGCAAAATACTCCCAGAAGCTGCCCGTCTCGCGTGGATAGGCCTCCAGCCCGCTTTCCACCTCAACTTGCCAACTCGGGCCCGTGTTGGCGACCGCCGCATCACCTTCGCCCTCAAGCAGGAACGCGGTGCGGTCGGAAATCTGTGCAATCGGGGCGTACACACCAAAATTCCAGACCGTCGCCGTGATCCGGTTTTCGCCCGCACATAGGTAGGGGGTGAGATCGAAGCTCTGATAGCGCCAATGATCCAGGTCGCCGCGGGCCGGCCCGTCCCCTGCGCGCTTTCCATTCACGTAAAGAACAAAGCGGTTGTCGCCGCTCACACGCACGATGAACTTCGCGGGCGCCGACGGCAGAGAGATCGTCCTCCTGAAATGAAGCACGATTGGTTCGCGCAACGGCGCGGAGGGGTGCGTAATCCAGTGGGCCTTCCATTCATACCTGGCGGATTGTCCGTTGGCCCAAGTTGAAAATGAAGCAACGCAAATAACCAGAGCGGCGATGGAGACGATACTAGCTTTTAACACCAGGGTGTCCTCAAAAGGGCCTTAGAAGTGTCGGAGCCTCATCTTATCTCAGGATTTCCCCCAAGGCTTTTCCCCCTTACTTTCCATAGGCGAGTGGAAAGCATAGATTAATCGTGAGTCAATGTGTGTCCCGGCTCGGCATTCCCACAGTAAAGGACATCACTCTTACCACGAGAGAGGAGGCAGGTGACCGTGGTCCCCGGTAAACCTATTCGCATCCTGAGCGTCGAGGATCATCCGGTTTTCCGGGAGGGACTCAGCACGATCATCGCCTCTCAGAAGGATATGCTTCTCGTTGCCCAGGCGGCCTCCGCGGCGGAAGCGATTGCAGGCTACCGCGCTCATCGGCCTGACGTCACACTCATGGACGTCCGACTCCAGGGCAGCAACGGCACAGATGCCCTGATTGCCATTCGCGAGGAGTTCCCGCACGCACGCATTGTCATGCTAACGACCTCGGACAGCGACGGGGAGATTCACCGCGCGCTGCGTGCAGGCGCTGCGGCCTACCTCTTGAAGAGCACGCCCAAGAGTGAACTTGTGACCGTGATCCGCTCCGTTCACGAGGGGCGGCGGCATGTTCCGCCCGAGGTCGCGGCACGCCTTGCCGAGCATCTGGGCGATGACGATCTCACGCCTCGCGAACTGGAGGTTCTCCGGCTCATCCGGGATGGCAACCGGAACAAGGAAATTGCCGGCCAATTGGCGATTTCGGAAACGACCGTCAACTTCCACATCAAGAATCTGGTGGACAAGCTTGGCGCCAATGACAGGACCCATGCCGTGACCATTGCCGTCCGCCGCGGACTACTTCCCATCTGACTCCAGAATGGAGACCTGTAGAGAAATACAGGGCGCTCACTGGAGAATTTGATGTTTCTGAAAATTAATAGGTCGGATATTGTTCGGAATGGAGCGTGATCGCCGCGAGCTTTCTTTCTTCGAGCTTCACGGGACGGCTTAACCAGATCGGCGGATCCAGTAAATGTATGGATATGAGGCAGGAACCGATCTGAGATTGAAAGATTGCACTCGTGAATGGCTATGCGCGAAGTTGGCGATAGCATCGCTCAGGATGTCACGGCCGGCCCAGATCTGTTGCCTGGTCCTGCTTTTCTTCTCCGGTCAGGCACACGCGCTCGACCCAAACCGGCAAATCTCACAATATGGCCATACGGCATGGCGAATCACCGATGGAGTCTTCGCCGGGATTCCGGACGCGATTACGCAGACGGCCGACGGTTATCTGTGGATTGGAACCAACACCGGCCTGGTGCGCTACGATGGCGTGCGTTTCGCGCCGTGGATTCCTCCGGACGGCATGCGGCTGCCCGACTACAGGATCTTTTCGCTGCTTGCAGCGAAAGACGGAAGCCTGTGGATCGGCACAGCGAAAGGCGTAGCGCACTGGAAAAACGGAAGCCTCACGAACTATCCGCGGCCTGAGGGACGCATCCATGCCTTTCTCGAAGACCCTGACGGATCGATATGGATCGTTCGCGAGCAGGTTCCGGATGGCACCGGGCCGCTTTGCAGGATATCTGGAAATGACTCGCACTGCTATGGGACTGCCGACGGCATTCCGCTTTCGACGGCCATGCACGTGGTGCGCGACAATCTCGGGAACCTCTGGATAGGCGGATATGAGGGACTTTGCCGCTGGAAACCCGGTGCCTCGGCGACGTACTTCGAGGAGACATCGCCCCAGTCCAGGGGACTTGTTGGGGTCGACGCGCTCGCTATCGGAAAAGATGGCGAGATATGGACGGGCATCGAGCAATTCACCAAAGGTCCGTCGATACAGAGACTCGTTCACGGAGCATGGCAGGGTTACGAACTGAGCCGTGCGCACGGAATTAACTCTTCCGCGCACGTACTTTTTTTTGACCGCGACCAGACGGTGTGGATCGGTGTTCCCGGCCAGGGCATCTACCATGTGCACGGCGACCATGAAGATCAGTTCGGACCCGAGGACGGATTATCCGGTGATGCACCCTCCGCTTTCTTCCAGGACCGCGAAGGCACGCTGTGGGTGGCGACGTCGAACGGCCTTGATGCCTTCCACGATCTTTCGGTCGTCAGCTATTCAGTGAGGGAGGGGCTGACATCGGCCAGCGCCAGCACGGTCTTCGCCGGGCGCGACGGCACTATCTGGATTGGCAATTGGAAGGCGCTGGATTTTCTGCGTGGGAGTACGTTCGGGGCGATTCGGGAGGGGCAGGGTCTTCCCGGGCGGGATGTTACGACGGTCTTTGAGGACCACACGGGCAGAATCTGGCTGGGCATCGATCAAGGGCTCTGGACTTACGACGGAAGCCAGATGAAGGTCGTCCTCAAGCCCGACGGCAGCCCGATGGGCATCGTTTTCTCCATCACCGAAGATACCGACCACGACATCTGGGTGCGCGCCACGCCGGGGCTGGTTAATGTTCGCGATACTCAGGTCCGCGAGATCGTTACAACGCCGCAGATTCTTACTGCATACATCATCGCGGCCGATCCGGCCGGCGGCATCTGGCTGGGCCTCGTCAATGGAGACCTGATCCGTTACAAGCATGGACAATTTGAGATCATTCCCGCGGGCCCGAACGCAACCCATCAGGTTCGCGATCTCCTGATCGAGCCCGATGGTTCGTTGTGGGGTACCACGCAGGACGAGCTCTTTCGCCTGAAAGACGGCCATCGGAGGATCTTCACTGCTCGCAATGGCCTGCCCTGCAATGGCACGTTCGGCCTTGTGAAGGATAGCCTCGACTCGCTCTGGCTTTCGACAGAGTGCGGATATGTGGCCATCCCCGACTCAGAACTGGAGAAATGGTGGAAGCAGTCCGATACTAAAGTGAGGCTGAGGCTCTTCGATGTCTTCGACGGGGCGCAGCCGGGGCTTACCTCGCTCAAACCGCAGGCTGTACGTTCACCCGATGGCCGCCTGTGGTTCGTCAACGCCAGTATTCTCCAGACGATTGACCCCAGTCACCTGGTCAGGAATGAGGTACCGCCGCCCGTCTATATTCGGCGAATCGTCGCCGACCGCAAAGAATATCTCCCCGAAGATCAGCTTCGTCTTCCGTCACTCACACGCGATCTGGAGATTGACTATGCGGCGCTCAGCTATGTAGTTCCGCAGCGGGTCCAATACCGCTACAAGCTTGATGGGCACGACCGCGTGTGGCAGGAACCCGGAAACCGCCGTCAGGCTTTTTACAGCGATCTTAACCCCGGGACGTATCAATTCCATGTGATCGCAAGCAACAACGACGGAGTCTGGAACGATGTCGGCGCGGCGTTGAACTTCACCGTTCCGCCCGCCTGGTATCAGACAAATTGGTTCCGACTTCTTTGTGCTGTATTCCTTGTCTTCATCGTCTGGGCTCTCTATCAACTGCGCGTACGGCGGATTGCAGCGACGCTCAGCGCCCGCTTCGACGAGCGACTGGCGGAACGCACCCGACTCGCGCGCGAACTCCACGACACGCTCATTCAAACCATCCAGGGGAGCAAAATGGTCGCCGACGACGCACTCGACGAGTCCGCCGACCCGGTCCGAATGCGCCGAGCCCTGGAGAGGCTGTCTGAATGGCTCGCGAAGGCCATGCAGGAAGGAAGAGAAGCGCTGAATTCCCTGCGCACATCCACCACGCGCAGGAATGACCTTGCCGAGGGGTTTCAGCGCGCAACGGAAGACTGCCAGGTTCCGGGCAGCTTGATGGATATTGCCGTCTCCGTCGAGGGCGACGCCAAGGAGCTACACCCCATCGTGCGCGATGAAGTCTACCGCATCGGTTATGAAGCCATTCGCAACGCCTTCCTCCACTCCGGGGGCAGCCGGCTGGACGTGAAGCTGGTCTACAATCATGACCTCGCTCTGCGCGTGCGCGACAATGGCCAGGGCATCAACCCGCAGATCGCGGCCAAAGGAAAAGCAGGCCACTACGGGCTCAAAGGAATGCAGGAACGGGCCGCGCGGATCGGCGGCAAGCTTGATTTTGTCAGCTCTGCAAATTCAGGCACCGAGGTCAGGCTGACCGTTCCAGGAAAGATTGTTTTCCGCGCGACCAACGCTTCTCGACAGACCCTGTTCACGCGAGTACGGGAATTTTTGGGATGGAATGGGCGAACTTCTGGCCTGGATTGATTTGCCCTGACTCCATCTTCAATGCTCACTTCGAGCTACACGTCACCTGCAGAAAAATGCAGGGACAATGCTGTTGTTCCTGGGGTGTTGCGAAATCTCGAACGACTCCATTGTTGTTGCAACAGGATTACGACGCACGTTCGAGCATGAGCACGACCTCGATCGCAGCGAAGGAGCGAGCATGTCTGAACTCGGAGTATCGCAAATCGAATTCGCCTGCGACATTTCGCTGTCGGAGGTAGCAAGAGCGTGCAAGCTGTCGGTCAGCCACTTCGCTCGCGCCTTCCGACGCACCACCGGTCAACCGCCGCATCGCTGGCTTACGTGTCGCCGCATAGAGAGGGCCAAGGATCTCTTGCGGCAATCCAGCGATCCGATGGCAGACATTGCACTCCGCTGCGGCTTCGCCGATCAGGCCTCTTTCATCCGGGCGTTCAAGCGTGTGGTCGGGCGGGTGGCGCCGGGTGAGCCCAGCCTAACGGCGTGCTCGGCGAATTCCTTACTTCGTCAGCTCTACGACTCCCGAGTCGCTCGCGATCAGAACCCTCTCCGCCATGTTAAGAAACAAGCCATGCTCTACGACTCCAACGATCTGCCGAATGGAGGCGGCGAGTTTGGCCGGATCGTCAATCTCACCGCACTTGCAATCGAGAATCAGATTTCCCTCGTCGGTGATGTAGTCGCCGCCGGTGTGGGCTTGTCGGACGATTGAGCTTAAGCCAAGCTGATCGAGTTTTCTTGCGACCAGCGGCGAAGCCATGGGAATCACTTCTACCGGCAAGGGAAACTTCCCGAGTTTACTAACCAGCTTGCTCGCGTCGGCCACGATGATGAAGCGCTTTGAGGCGCTCGCTACAATTTTTTCGCGCAGCAGCGCGCCGCCCCCACCCTTGATGAGCTCAAGCTGATGCGTGACTTCATCGGCACCATCAATCGCGACATCGATCTCGGCGCGAACATGGAAATCGATGATCGGAATAGAAAGCGAGGCGGCCAGCTCTTCACTTGCCTTCGATGAGGAAATGCCACGAATCTTCAGGCCCTGCTTCACTCGCTCGCCCAGCAGCTTGATGAAGTGCGTGGCCGTGGTGCCGGATCCCATCCCGACCACCATGCCATCTTCGACGAACTCCAGGCTCCTCTGGGCGGCTAGCTCTTTTGCTTTATCAACGGATTCCATAGGAGCCATCTTAGCAACGATCTGAGAAGTCCGGCGCGGTTCAAACCACCCGTGTCACGCAGTGGTCAGTTTCCCTGAGAACAACACCGTCAGGCCAGTGAGCGATCTGCGGCATGGCTGCCTCCTCTCTAGCTGGCAGCGAGAAGTCTCGGCTCTGTGTCTACCGACAATTCAGCGAGCGCTTTGATCGTCGTCTGACGAAAGATATGTTGCGGATTGTCGTTGAACTGATCCACCTCTTCCAGCATTTGAATCCAAAGGGCGCCTGCTTCCTCCACTTGTTCCGTTCCAGCGATTTCGGATACTGCGAGCAGAAACGCCCCAAGCTCCCGTTCCGCTGTGCTCATCATCTGCGCTAACGAAACGGCCATCATTTGTCCTCCTAGTTGGCTGTGCTGCCCATGTGAATAAAAGTAATTCGAAGTCAGGACGACTGGGTTTTCGAAGCAAGATTAGAGTACGAGTTCCGGCGCAAAGACATCTTGGCGAAAACCGCTAAAATTTGCCTTTTCTTGCTGAAAAAGCACGCAGTGTTGTGAGTAAGACTATCGTGAACCGTATTCGGTATGCGCACACGAACAATCTTGTGGAGAATTTATTGCGATTTTGTTACGAATGATCACGTCTTGACTTTGAATTGGCGAGCATCTGAGCATGAATTCCGCGCCTGCCCTCCACGCCTGCACTCAGACCAGACAACGGCGCGCCGCCGTTTTCGCATGCATGCTGCTGCTATCACTCGTACCAGCGGCCCTTGGCCAGAATTCTGACCAACTCGCCGCGCTGCACAACGCCTTTGCACAGCCGCCCGACGACAGCCGGATCATGATGCGGTGGTGGTGGTTTGGACCTGCCGTTACCAAACCCGAACTGCAGCGCGAACTTGAACAGATGAAGGCCGCCGGCATCGGCGGCTTCGAGATTGCGACGCTCTATGCGCAGGCCCTGGACGATCCGTCTACTGGGTTCCTCAATCTCTCTTACCTCTCTGATGAACACATCGACGATCTGCGCTTCGTGGCCGAAGAGGCCCGGCGTCTCGGCCTGCGTGTGGACATCACGCTCGGCAGCGGATGGCCATTCGGCGGTCCGAGCATTCCCGTCACACAGGCTGCAGGCGAGCTCCGAGCCGAGCTTGTAACTATTCCTCCAGGTTCGACTTCTGTCGCAGTTCCATATGTAGATACTGGAGAGCGGTTGCTGACGGCCTTTCTCGTGCCGGGCTCGAGCTCCGACGTGAAGCTGCAGCAAGCCGCTCAAGCATCCGATATCCACGACGGACGTTTGTTCTTGCCCAAGAGTTCTAACCCGCCTGAAACCGCTCTCTTCTTTATTTCCAGCCGCACCGGCATGGTCGTCAAGCGCCCTGCCGTGGGCGCAGCGGGATTCGTGCTCGATCATTACGATCGGCGAGCGATCGAGACGCATCTCCATGCCGTGGGGGATCGCCTGCTCGAAGCCTTTGGCACGCAGCCTCCGTATGCCGTCTTCAGCGACAGCCTCGAAGACTACGGCTCAGACTGGACGCCCGATCTGCTCGACGAATTCCATCGCCGCCGGGGTTACGACCTGAAACCATACCTCCCCGCGCTGATCGGCGACATCGGCCCGAACACAGCTGCGATCCGCCGTGACTGGGGTAGAACCCTGACCGAGCTCGCCAACGAAAATTTTCTTCAGCCGACACGTGCGTGGGCTCAGCAGCATCACACGCTTCTCCGCTCGCAAACCTACGGCTATCCGCCCGTAACTCTTTCGAGCAATCAATTCGAAGACCTGCCCGAAGGAGAGGGCAAGGCAACATTGATGATGTGGCGCGAGTTCTCTGACACGCGCTGGGCTGCATCCGCGGGGCATCTCTTCAACCACCCCGTCATCTCCGCAGAGACCTGGACGTGGCTACACTCGCCGGCCTTTCGCGCTACTCCGCTCGATATGAAGGCGGAAGCGGATCTGCATTTTCTGCAAGGGATCAATCAACTGGTGGGCCACGGCTGGCCGTATTCGCCGCAGGTCGCGGGCGAGCCAGGCTGGCGCATGTATGCCGCGGCAGCGCTGAACGCGCACAATCCGTGGTTTCCTGTTATGCCCGATCTTACGAAATATCTGCAGCGAGTGAGCTTCGCGCTGCGTCAGGGAAAGCCCGCGAACGATGTCGCTCTGCTGCTACCCAATGACGATGTATGGGCTTCGTTCACGGCGCGCCAGCAGAAAAACAAGCCTGCGACCTCTGCCGCCGGATTCGATGAGACTGGCTCCAACGTGACCATCGACGAATCCATGGGGAAGTTTCTCGGTAAAGAAGTCATCGGTCAGGTTCTGGATGCCGGCTTCAACCTCGACTTCATCGACCCGGATGCAATCGACAGTCTCGGCATCCCCTACAAGGCCCTTATCCTTCCCGGAGTCGATCGTCTACCACTGGAAACCTACGCGAAGATCTTCGAATTCGCGCAGCGCGGAGGCATTGTGATCGCGACTCGACGAATGCCCTCTACTGCACCTGGGTTAACGAACGCCAAGCAGGACTCCGCTCATATCCAGGGGATTTCGCACACACTCTTCAGCAGCAGTCTCAAAACAGCGCAATTTGTCGAGAACGAGCATCAACTGGGTACGACGCTTGCGGACCATCTGGCCCCCGATTTTACGATTTCGCCGAAAACCCCCGAGATCGGCTTCATCCATCGAAAGCTGCCGGAAGGCGATCTCTACTTTGTTGCGAACACTGACAATCATCCGCAGCATGTTTCCGCGAAGTTTCGTGCGACTGCGAAACACGCAGAGTTCTGGGATCCATTCTCCGGAAAGATTTCCGCCATATCCGATCCTACAAATATGCAGCTTGAGCTGCAGCCGTATGAATCGCGGCTGATCTTTTTTTCTGACCAGGCATTACCCTCGCAGCTCACGCGATCTATGGGAAAGGCAACCGAAGTCGATCTCTCGCACGGCTGGCAAGTCACGTTCGCAAACAATGGACAGACGATCGACATGCAGGATCTCCGTCCCTGGACAGAAGGTTCGCGTCTTCTTTACTACTCGGGCCTCGCCACCTACGAGAAGAGCTTCGATCTGCCACCGGCATACTCATCTCCCGGAGCGACCGTCGTTCTCGACTTCGGGCCTGGCACGCCCGTAGAGAAGCCATCGCCACTTGGAGATCACAGCATGCGTGCCTATCTCGAAAGCCCGGTGCGCGAAGCCGGCCAGGTTTACCTGAATGGCCAACTCGCCGGATCAGTCTGGCGGCCGCCATATCAGGTCGATCTCACGCCATTCCTGAAGCACGGAAAAAATATTCTTCGTATCACGGTTGGAAACACCGCAATCAATGAAATGGCTGGACGCGCGCTGCCGAACTACCGCCTGCTTTGGGACCGCTACGGCTTGCTCTTTGTTCCTCAGGATATGCAGAACCTCCAGCCACTGTCGTCAGGCATCATCGGACGCGTCACACTGATCGAAACCAGCCCGGCACAGTAATGGAGAAAGAAATATGCATCGAGTCGCATTCCTTTTACACCTGAATAAAGACGCGGGACCAACCTACGATTGAGCCCACCGTACGGTATGGCCGGAGATGCTCGACCTGTTGAAGCGGGCCGGAATCTGGGAATATTCCATCTTTCGCCGAGACGAGCTTTTGTTCCTCATCATGCACGTCGAAGACTTCGACGCAACATGGGCGATGATCGAGAATGACCCCGTCAACCTGCACTGGCAGCAGGCGATGTCCGTTTACTTCGCGCCTATCAACGAGCTTCGCCCTGACGAGCGCTTGCCTATGATGGAATGAGTCTTCTATCTACCCTAGACAGCGCGTTTACGGGTTCGTTGTAACCGAGAACGAATACGAACCTGGCGGAAGCACGTACGTTATTTCGCCCCGCGTCTCACCAACTGTATGCACTCTCTTGCTCTTGGCAATCGAAACTCCGTCGAGAGAGAACGCCGTCACCTGGCTACTGGTTAACGGCAGCTGGGCCGTGGTATTGGGTGGAATCTTCACATTCCATACCGCGGTTGACCCCTTCGCCGACCAGGCCGATCGTATCTCTCCATACCGCGAGTCATACGAGAACTGAAGACTGCCCAGGTGAGCATCGAAGTTCGGATGCAGATAGATGGTGTGATAGCCCACATCCGTATCGACTGCGTCCACTCCGGCGGCATAGCGGTAAATCCAGTCGGCGACCGCTCCGTAAGCATAATGATTGTACGAGTTCATGCTTGGATCCCCGCGCATCTGATCGCCGTTCCAGCGTTCCCACATCGTTGTCGCCCCATGGCCCACCATGTAGCCCCATGAAGGATACTGCGTATTCAACAACAGGCGGTAAGCCATATCGGCGTGACCGGTATCGACGAGTTCGGCAAGCAGGTAAGGCGTTCCCAGAAAGCCCGTTCCCAGCTTCCAGCAATTGTCGCGAATTTTCGCAACCAGCTTGTCGCCCACGGCCTTTCGCAACGAATCGGGAACGAGCCCCATGTGCAAAGCCAGCACATAACCGGTTTGTGTATCTGGACTATTACTCATCGCACTTAAGTTATTGTTCTGCCGAAAAGGCGAGGGACTGTTATCGGCTCCCTCCACCATTCCATCCGGATGCACGAAGGCTGCAATGAAGGCTGCCTTGATCTTCTCGAATAAGTCGGCATACCTCTGCTCATCGTCGGTCTTACGAAGAGCGTGCGCCATCCGCTTCATCAAAGTGACGTCATAAGCCCAATAGGCCGTCGCTATCAGCGTCTGCTTTGTCTTACCCTCGGGCGAGAGCCAGTCCCCGAAGGGGATTCCGGACTGCTTCCAGATGGAGTCGGGACTTTCCGCCTGGATCGCCGAGAGGTATTTCTCCATCGCATCCCAGTTCTGTTCGATGATGCGTGTATCTCCCGATTGCAACCATGCGGTCCACGGAATGATGACTCCGGCATCGCTCCATCCCGCGCCGTAGCCCGGATTGGGCTTGGAAGTCCCAGGCGCGAAGATCCCATACATCGGCGTGCCGACCTGCGTGCCACGAATATCGCCGGCAAACTTCTTCGAGAACTGCGTCACATCCATGTTGTAGGACGCAGTTCGCCAGAACACCTGCGCGTCCGCTGTCCAGCCCAGCCGCTCATCGCGCTGCGGGCAGTCTGTCGGCACGCCGACAAAATTCGCCCGCTGCCCCCACAGGATGTTGCTCCATAACTGGTTGATCATCGTGCTGCCTGTGTGAAGTTGTACGGAAAATGGAGCATCCGTATGGAAGACGATCGCCGTCACGGCTCCGATCTCGGGCTCGGACTTAAGTCCTGTTAGTTCCACGTAGCGGAAGCCGTGAAAAGTGAAGAGCGGCTGGTAATCCTCGGTTCCTTTTCCCGATAAAACATAGCGATCTGTCGCCTTCGCCGTGCGAAGGTTTTCGGTGTAGATTGTCCCGTCCGAATTCAGCACTTCGGCAAAGCGCAACTGCACCTCGGTCCCGGCGGCGCCTGCGATGTGCAGATGGGCGACGCCTGCCATGTTCTGGCCGAAGTCGTAGATGTAAACCCCGGGTTTGGAAACCGTCAGCGCCTTCGCCTGGAATACTTTCTCCACGCGAATGGGTTGGAAATCCTGCGCGACAATGGCAGGTTCCAGCGGTTGGACGACCTCAACAGGCTTCCATTTAGCGTCTGAGAAGGCAGCGGTACTCCAGTCCCGCTGCTCCATCCGTGCATCATAGGTTTCGCCGTCGTAGATCTCAGCTTTGAGAATGGGCGATACGTCCGCCTTCCACTTTTCGTCGGTCGCGACCCAGTCCACGGATCCATCGGAGTATTCAATACGCAGTTGTGCCTCCAGTGCGGGAGGAGTGTTGCCGTAGTTATAAGGTTGCCCCTGCCCTTGCAGCGGCGTCGTGTACCACCCCGGCGCGAGATACGCGCCAATTACATTACGCCCTGCCGTTACATCAGCGGTGACGTCATAGGCCTGGTAGGTCACACGACTGCGAAAGTCCGTCCAGCCCGGAGCAAGAATCTGGTCCCCGACAACGTGTCCGTTGATCCAGAATTTGTAAGCTCCCAGAGCAGTCGCATAGAGCCGCGCCGAGCGGATCTGCTTCGCTAATTCGAAGCCCCGGCGCAGCATCTTCACCGGCCCAGTAGGCCAGGGTCGGCCCAAATCCGCATCTTGAGAGGGATCGCTTGAGACATAGTGAACGGCATTCTTCCATCCGTCGTCTGAGAATGCCGGCTCGTTCCAACCCTTAGGCGCGTCCAGCATCGCCTTCCAATCCTCATTGCTGCGGATCAGCGTCACGGAACCGTCGCTCATCTCGACATACAGGCAAGCGCTCATCGGGGCGCCGTCGGTGCCGGGTGCAAAGAGCGTGGCTTCAACCGCCAAGAGATTCTTCCCTGGATGCAAATCGGAGATGACATCGATTTCCTTGTAACTCTTCCACGGAGTCTGCTTCCATGGCGGCATTGGTTCTCCCGTGAATATCAGCTTCCC